>ERZ772972.93-NODE-93-length-28783-cov-18.765873_pt1 | contig 28783 bp, 19 predicted proteins | sample MGYA00580673_ERZ772972 | MGnify/ENA primary metagenome ERZ772972 (study PRJEB29015, sample SAMEA2738051) | human oral metagenome | biome: human oral; feature: human-associated habitat; material: saliva | place: China | collected 2229 ... | reverse complement strand
ACTTCAATAGTGGGAAGCGGTCGATGTGTTTGGCAATCATGGCTTGTGCGGTTTGTTGGAAGAAGGTGCTCATGAGAAATCCCCTAAATATCTTGGTGGGAATTTAGGGGATTTTGGGGAATTTTGCAAAGGTCTCGGCCTTTTATCTAATGCCCTCCCCCGCCGGAACCGCTAAACGGAGGTCTTGCCAGCCAAATAATGGGGATCATGCTGATGAATATGATACTGCCTGCCAAGAAGATTTCATTTGAACCAATGATAAAGCCTTGTTGGGAAATGGTGCTATTTATTGCCACCAAAGCCTGTTCCTTGCTTAAACCATTGGCCATCATGTCTTGAATAGATTGGTTGCTGATTGAGGACAATAAATTAACATGTTCGGTCAGTTGAGTATGGTGTAGAGCTTCGCGTCGTTCCCACATGGTGCTGACAACAGATACTCCGACACCGCCCATAAAGACACGCAAGAAATTAGACAGGCTACTTGCCGAGGCAATTTGGTTGCCTTTCATATGCGACAAGGTAATACTGGTCAAAGGCAGGAAGAACATGGCTACGCCTAAACCCTGCCAAAACTGCGGCCAAACGACGTTGCTCATATCCATACCGGCATAGAAATCGGTTCGCCAATGGAATGTGTAGGCAAACACCAAGAAGCTGGCGCTGACAAACAGACGCATATCGACGCGATTACCGAACTTACCGATAATCGGCGACAGAATAATCGGCAGGAAGCCCACCGGTGCAGCAGCCAGACCTGCCCAAGTAGCTGTATAGCCGAGATTTGATTGCAACACCAAAGGCAGCAGGGTCAATGTGCCCATATAGACCATGAAGCCCAACGATGTAGCAACGACGCCTATTGTGAAGTTTCTATTTTTAAACAATGACAAATCGACAATCGGGTATTTCTCGCCCAGCTCCCAAACAATAAAATATGTCAGGAACACCAAAGCGGTAACGCCCAAAACGATAATCTCTCCCGAGGCAAACCAGTCCAATTCCTTGCCCCTATCAAGCATCATTTGTAATGCGCCGATACCGACAATCATCAACACTAACCCGACATAATCGATTGGCGCCCTGACGATTTCAGTTTCCCTGTGTCTAAGCTGCTTCCAAGCAATAGTTGCAGACAAAATCCCGATCGGGATATTGATAAAGAAAATCCATCCCCAATGCCAGTTGTCCGAGATCCAACCGCCCAAAATCGGCCCCAATACAGGGGCAACAACGACGGTCATCGCCCATAATGCCAGTGCCAATGTTCGTTTTTCAGGCGGATAAGAAGCCATCAACAGGCTTTGGGACAAGGGAATCAATGGCCCGGCGATGAAGCCTTGCAATACACGGAAAAAAACCAAGGCTTGAAGATTATGTGCAATGCCACACAGCCATGACGTTACGACAAACCCGATCACAGCGGCGATAAAGATTTTGACCTCGCCAAACCGCTTGGCCAAAAAACCCGTCAAGGGAACGGAGATGGCATTGGCTACGGCAAATGAGGTAATCACCCAAGTCCCCTGCGTGGTAGCCGCACCCAAATCCCCTGCAATAACTGGCACGGCGACGTTGGCGATGGTGCTGTCCAAGACTTCCATAAATACGGCCAAGCTGAGCGCCAAAGTTGCCAACACCAGCTTAAACCCTTGTAACGGCGGATAATTCATATTTATAAACTATAAGACAACCGCCAAAGCGGTCGGTTGAAGAGAATCAATATTTCAGACGGCCTGAGCCTTCAATAAAAGACTCAGGCCGTCTGAAAAGATTATTTTGCGTATTGCTCGAAGATTTTATCGACTAAAGCATCGGCGGCTTTCCAATCCACACTTTCCGTTTCCGGCAATGCAGTATTTTGTTCCGCTTCGGCAGTCATGGCTTTACCGCTGCCCTTCTCGGCAATATCGACTTTAACAGTCATCGACAAACCGACACGGAGCGGATTTTGTTGCAATTCTTTGGCATCCAAACTGATACGCACCGGCACACGTTGCACAACTTTAATCCAGTTGCCCGTTGCGTTTTGCGCCGGCAGTAATGAGAACGCACTGCCCGTACCGGCCGACAAGCCCATTACCTTGCCATGGTAAACCACTTTGCTGCCGTACAAATCGGCTGTCATTTCAACAGGCTGGCCGATTTTCATTTTGCGCAGTTGCGATTCTTTAAAGTTGGCATCCACCCACAATTCAGACAGGGGCACAACGGCCATCATCGGCGTACCTTGTGCGATACGTTGGCCGACTTGGACATTGCGTTTGGCAATTTGGCCGCTAATCGGCGAACGGATTTGCGTACGTTGCAGGTTCAGCCAAGCGTCTTTGATGTGGCTGATGGCCGTCTGAACTGCCGGTTGTTGGCGCAGAGGAATATTGTTGCCCAACGATGCCTGAGCAGAAATCTCTTCCGCTTCAACCGCTTTCAATGCAGCCTGAGCCTGAACCACAGCGGCGCGGGCATGGCTGAGTTCTTCGCCGGAAACCGCTTCCGTACCCGCCAAAGATTCACGGCGGCGCAAATCGGCTTGCGCACGGGCCAAATCAGCTTTGCGCAACAACACTTGCGCTTTGGCTTTTGAATTGACCGCAGTTTGCTGTTTGTTTTGACGGATGGCCTGAATCAATTCATTTTGCGCGCGATCGTATGCCAGCTGAAAATCGCTGTCGTCCAAAGCCACCAACACATCGCCTTTTTTCACGACATCCGTATCGTCATACATGACTTTGCGCACCGTGCCGTTTACCTGCGGCGTGATCATCACCAAATGACCGGCCACATAAGCATCTTCTGTTTCTTCTTCATGCTGCCAAAACAGAAAATACGCCAAAGCAACTACGGCCGCCGTAATAAGAAATAGAAGCGTAACGATAACCAAATTGCGTTTGCGATGCGTTTTAGCGCCGGAAGCGGCTACTTCCGGTTCTTTTTGGACATTATTTTTTTCTGATTGAGTATCCATAAGTCCTAACTTTAATTCTGCACATGTGATAACGATATTATTGTCTTACTGGGCAGCTGACTTATACCATCAGTCCCCAATATCCGCGTTTAACGCGCTAAAGAGTCATATTCTATAGTTACACTCTATTCATTACAATAATTTCTTCCGGTAGCAAATGTAAATAAGGTAAGCAAAAGGCCGTCTGAAATCACTTTCAGACGGCCTACGTTTTAATAAAACGTTTATTTCTTATTTAATTTAAAGCCTCCGCCCAACTGGGCATTGAGGTTACTCCAAGCTGTCAGATATTCTGCATGGTATTGAACCGCCGACATTTTTGTACGCGCAGCTTCGTCTTGTTTTTGCAAAGCGGTTAAGCCGTTATCCAAACCTGCACGAACACGTCCTTTTGCATTTTGTGCAGATTTATCGGCAATATTGACCATCTTGTTCCAAGTATCTTGTCGGCTTTTCAGGCTTTGATAGTCGACTACAGCATCTGCTGCCGAACGCATGGCATTCAAAACAGTTTGGTCATACACGGCAACTTGCTCGTTATATTGGGCACGTTTGCCCGCCAATTTAGATTGCAGCGCACCAGAAGTAAACAATGGCAGATTCAAAGCCGGAACAATGCCCAACATACCGGATGTCCGTCCGCGAATCAGATTGAACGCATCAATGTGCGTCATACCTGCCAAAACTTTCAACTCGATATTCGGGTAAAACTCTGCTTCGGTCGATTTGACGATATGCCATTTCTCTTCAAGCAAGGCTTTTTGCGCCGCGATATCGGGGCGTGCCGCCAGTAAATCCGCTTCGATACGGTTAACCGGCAATGACGGCACAGCCGCCATTTTTTCCGGAACCTGTCCATTCAATGCACCCGGCACTCGGCCGGTCAATACAGCCAGACTGTTGCGGATTTTCTCATTTTTCTGAGTCCATGCCGATTTTTCAAGCTGTAATTGTTGTTGCGCCATTTCCAGAGCGTGCAAGGCATCGGCAGGAGCCAGCTGCGCTTTAACGCGTTGTTGCATCAGTTTCAATGCCTTATCCGCCAGCTCTATGCGCGTATCCAGCAAAGCCAGTTGTTCTGTCGCCATCTGCCACGCAAAATATTGGGCGGCAACGGCGTGAGCCAACTCGGTGCGGATATGATGCGCTTCATACACCGCAGCCCTGCTTTTTCCTAAAACAGCTTGAATCTGCTCTCGGTTTTTACCCCAAAAGTCGAAAACCAAACTGCCTTGTAAGGCTGCGTTCGCCAAAACCAATGTATGGTCGGTATCGACCATACCGGCTTGAGGTTTGGGTGAAACATAGGTACCCATACCGGTTACACCCAAGCCGACTTGCGGTTTGTTTGCGGCTCCTACAACCCCCAGCTGCGCCTGAGCCTGCTCAAACCTTGCCTTGACGACACGCAGATTGGTGGACGTCTGAATGGCGGAAGCAATCAAATTGTTTAATTTTTTATCTTTCAGCTTCATCCACCAGCCGTCTTGGGCAGTAGCGGCAGATTGGCCTTGCGGCAGCGGATAGACTGTTGTCTCATCCAAAGGCGACTGTTTGCCGAACGGCGCACATGCCGCCAACAGCGAAACAGCGGCAACGCATACGCTTGATTTGACCAAACCTAATTTCATACAGACTCCGTTTATGTGTGCCTGCCGCAGACCATCAGGCCGTCTGTTGTCAATTGCCCAAACGGTTCAACAGTTTACCCAACAGGTGTTGCAGCGTATCGTAATCCTCTTTCGTGAAATCTTCCCACGCTTGGCCGCTCTGACGGGCAATTTGCGGCCATACTTCGTGGATGAAGGTCTCACCCGAAGGGGTCAATTTTAGCACAATCTGACGACGGTCTTTCTGATTGATATAACGCTCTACCCAGCCGCGCTCAACCATGTCGTCCGACAGGCGTGTCGCACTGGTGCGCGTCAAGTCCATCAGGTCGCTCAAGCGTGAAGGCAGGATTTCGCTGTTTGGGCTGACGTAAACCGCCATCAGGGAAAACCACAGATTTTCATTGATGCCGAACGCTTTCAGGTTTTCGTTCAAATGGCTGCTCAAACGTTCGGTTACGATGCGCAACATGCGGGATACTTGGTTTTGCTGCTCTGGAAACTGCGGCAGACGGGTAGAAAGCAAACGCATTGCGTTGACTAATTCGGTTTGTGAAAAACTCATAAATTCCTTCTTTCTGAGTGAGTTATTTTATTCGATATCAATTAAAATAAAATATGATGTAATAATTTACTTTAAGATACCAATTACTTACTTTAAGACGTTATACTAATTCAGATGATTATTTTAGTGTATGAAAATCTGATAATCGGTTACATGCTCCTACTAAACGGAGTTTTCTATGCCTAAATCATGAAAATTCGACCATAAAAAAGGCCGTCTGAAACCTTGATGACAACTTTCAGACGACCTCCATAACGGATTAAAATAAGCTTTTCCACTTGTACCGGATTCAAACCATGAACACTTCCGCCTTTTTCCCCCACATTACCCTTATCGGTGTCGGTTTAATCGGCGGCTCGTTCATGCTCGACCTCAAACGCTTGGGACTGGTGCAAACCGTTACCGGCATCGACACCAATGCCGACAACCTCAATTACGCACTCGAATGCGGCATCATCGACCATGCCTATCCGAATATTTGCGCCGAAAGCATCGGCAATGCCGATTTGGTTTTGATTGCCACGCCTGTCTCCGTCCTGCCTGACGTATGCCGCGACATCAAGCCCTTCTTAAAAGACACCGCCTGCGTTTCCGATGTCGGCAGCACCAAACAATCGGCACTCAATGCCTTCCGCACCCACTTATCCGACCGCCTGCCGCAATGTTTTGCCGCCCACCCGATTGCCGGCTCGGATCAAAGCGGGGCAAAATCCGCGCGTTGCGGTTTGTTTCAAAACAGCCGCCTTATCATTACGCTACACGGCCAAGAGGCTTCAGACGGCCTGAGACGGCTGAAAAGCCTGTGGCAGGCGGTTGGTTCGCAAATTTCGACCATGAGCGCCGAAGAACACGACAATATTTTTGCCGCCGTTTCCCACTTGCCGCACTTGGCCGCCTTTGCCTATGTCCACGCTCTGGTTGACCATCCGAACGGCAAAGACTATCTCCCCTATGCCGCCACCGGCTTTCGCGACTTTACCCGCATCGCCTCCAGCCATCCTGCCGTTTGGACCGACATCTGCATGGCCAACCGCCCTGCTCTGCTCAAACTGACCAGCGATTTAAAAGAACAATTATCCAAATTGGAACAGCTCCTTTCAGACGGCAACAAAACCGAGCTTTACCGCTATTTTGAAGAAGCCGCACAAATGCGTAATGACTGGCTGAAAAACCGTTAAACCTGTTTTCAGACGGCCTGATACCTTCTCAGCTAAAATCTTCATCACAATAAAAAGGGCATCTGTTTAGATGCCCTTTTAGATTTCTTAAGACTTCAACGTTTCACTCAGTCTTTCAAACGGAACTCAGCCGCTCTGGCGTGCGCGGTCAAGCTTTCGCCATGCGCCAACACGCTGGCGGTTTTGCCCAATTTCTGCGCACCTTGTTCTGAAACTTGAATCAGACTGGAGCGTTTTTGGAAATCATATGTTCCCAAAGGAGAAGAGAAACGCGCCGTGCGGCTGGTCGGCAAAACGTGGTTGGGGCCTGCGCAATAGTCGCCCAGGCTTTCACTGGTATAGCGTCCCATGAAAATCGCACCGGCGTGGCGGATTTTTTTCGCCCACTCTTGCGGATTCTCAACCGACAGCTCTAAGTGTTCGGGAGAAATATAGTTGGCGATTTCGCAGGCTTCGTCCAAGTCTTTAGCCAAAATCATTGCGCCGCGGTTGCCCAATGAAGCTTCAATAATCGCACGGCGCGGCATGGTTTCAATCAGGCGGTTCATGGCCGTCTGAACTTCGTCCAAATACGTTTGAGAAGTACCGATCAAAATCGCTTGTGCAATTTCATCGTGTTCCGCCTGACTGAACAAATCCATGGCCACCCAATCGGCAGGCGTCGTGCCATCGGCAATCACCAAAATTTCAGACGGCCCTGCCACCATATCGATACCGACCACGCCGAACACGCGTCGTTTGGCCGCGGCGACAAAAGCATTGCCCGGGCCGGTAATCTTATCGACTTGAGGCACAGATTCCGTACCATAAGCCAAAGCCGCAACCGCCTGCGCGCCGCCGACCGTAAACACTTTGGTTACACCGGCCACAAAAGCAGCCGCCAACACAATATCATTGCGCTCGCCTTTCGGAGTGGGAACGACCATGATGATTTCTTTCACGCCGGCAACGTGGGCAGGCATGGCGTTCATGATGACGGAACTCGGATAAGCGGCTTTACCGCCCGGAACATAAATACCGACACGGTCAAGCGGCGTAATCTGTTGTCCCAAAAGCGTGCCGTCTTCGTCTTCGTAAGTCCACGACTCCATTTTTTGGTGTTTATGGTAGCTTTCCACCCGTCGCGCGGCCGTTTTCAAGGCCGTCTGAATGTTTTCAGGCAAACGCTCAAACGCAGACTGCAAATTGTCTTGCGTCAGGATTAAATCATCAATGGTTTGAGCGGAGGTACCGTCAAAGCGGTTGGTGTATTCAATCAGCGCCGCATCGCCGCGTTTTTGAACATCGGCGCAGATGTCGGCAACAATACGGTCGATTTCAGGGTTTTGCGCGGTTTCAAAAGCGAGTAACGCTTTGAGTTCGGCTTGAAAATCAGGGGATTGGGTGTCGAGTTTCTTCATGGTTTGCTCTCTTCCTTGTTTCGTTCCTATTGTTTTCAGACGGCCTCATTCACTCAAAGGCCGTCTGAATATTATCTTTTCAAAAAACCTTTTTTCTGCAAAAACGCCAACATATGCGGCCGCACAGGATTGCTCAAGGTTTTAGCCAGCGATTCTTTCCAAGGTATCGGACTTCCCTTGCGTAACTCATAATAATCCGCCACTGCCTGATTATAGGCTTCAACCGCCTCGGCATTCAGGCTTGGGCAGGCGTTTTCGGCATAGACCATTTCCTTAGGTAGGCGCGGTTTGAGCGGCGGGTCTTGGTCAGGATAACCGAGGCACAATCCCACCAAAGGCACACAATAATCCGGCAGGTTCAACACATCCGACACTTTTTGCGCATCATTGCGCAATGCGCCGATATACACGCCGCCCAACCCAAGCGATTCGGCGGCAAGCAATACGTTTTGCGCCATAATGCCTGCATCGACTGCGCCAATCAGGGTTACTTCCGCCCAATCAATTTGCGCATCGGGAAACATCGCCTTGTGTTTGGAAAAATCGATGCAAAACAATAAAAATTCCGCACAATGGACAATATAAGGCGCACTTCCTGCCGCTTCATGTATCCCCTGCCTCAGCGCAAGATCGGATACGCGGATGATGGAAACGCATTGCAGGTTGTTGGAAGTCGAAGCCTGCTGTCCGGCGCGAACCAGCGTATCGAGGATTTCATTGGCAATCGGTTCGGAAGTAAACCTGCGGATGGAACGATGGGAAAGAATCGTATCGAGTGTCGGTTTGCTTTGCATCATAACGGGGCTTTCAAACTGGGTTGGCAGACAGTTTTTGCCAAAAACTTTTCAGACGGCCTTAGCGGCATTTTCAAATGCCTGAATAATCGGATTCAACAGCGCATATTTGGTTTTCAACGCCGCCTTGTTGACCACCAAGCGGCTAGAAATATCAGCTACATGTTCCACAGCTTCCAAACCATTGGCCTTCAATGTATTTCCGCTAGAAACCAAGTCAACAATCGCGTCGCTCAAACCAACCAAAGGCGCAAGCTCCATCGAGCCGTACAGTTTGATGATGTCCACATGCACACCTTTGTCGGCAAAGTGTTCGGCGGCAATGTCGGGATATTTGGTGGCAATCCGCAAGCGGCTGCCGGGTTTGGAAGCGGCGGCGTAATCAAAACCTTTTTTCACCGCAACCATCATGCGGCATGAGGCGATGTGTAAATCCAAAGGTTGATACAGACCATCTCCGCCATGCTCAATCAGCACGTCCTTACCGGCAATACCGAAATCCGCCGCACCATATTGCACATAAGTCGGCACATCGGTTGCGCGTACAATTACCAAACGGATATTGTCATGATTCGTACCAATAATCAGCTTGCGCGATTTGTCCGGCTCTTCTGCAGGCACAATACCGGCGGCGGCCAACAGCGGCAGGGTTTCCTCAAAAATTCGTCCCTTGGATAAAGCAATCGTTAAAAGTGTGTCGGTCATTTTGTTCTTCTCCTTTGCCGTATCAAAAACAAGAAGGCCGTCTGAAATCCACAACCCATTTCAGACGGCCTCAACTACGTTTTTACAATAAAGTTTTCACATCAGCCGCAATCGTTTCCGGCTCGCTGCCATAAGGCGAGAAAATCGCCACTTCGCCGTTTTTATCAATCAAATATGCACCTGAAGAGTGGTCGACCAAATAGTTTTCGCTGTCTTCTTTTTGGTTGACTTTAGCCGATACCACACGGTATTGCTGTTTGATGACAGGCAGGCTTTGATCGCCTGTGGCCGTCAGGCCGATAAAATCAGGGTTGAACTGTTTGACGTATTTGCCGATTACTTCAGGCGTATCGCGCTCAGGGTCGATGCTGACAAATACTACTTTCACGTCTTTAGCCTGATCGCCCAATTGTTTCAACGTGTCGCTGTAAGTCAGCAACTCGGTTGGGCATACGTCAGGACAGTGGGTATAACCGAAAGACAGGATAACCACTTTGCCTTTCAAATCGCTCAGGCTGAAAGGTTTGCCGTCGCCATCGGTCAATGTGAAATCGCCGCCAATGTCTTCTTTGCGCATATCGGTACCGCGCGCTTGCACTTTGGGTGCAGACTCACCGGAAGCAGCAGGCGCAGCAGAAGCGGCAGGTGTCGAAGAAGCCTCTTTGGCCTCCTCTTTAGGCTGACAAGCAGCCAGAGCAGCCAACGCAAAAGCACTGAGTAAGAAAGTTCGTGTAACGGAAAGCATAAATTTTCTCCAAAACCGTTTCAAATTAAGTGAAGCCAAACAACCGCCCGGCCGATATAAAACAAAACATCTTCATATTAACGCGTTTGACACATTAAATGTAGCCCTTTTTGCAGATAAATACTGCTTTTTTTGTTTTAAAAATCTGCCTTCCATTTAGATAGCCATCAAACGTAAAAAGTTTAATTCATTAAAAATCAAACAAATATAAAAATAATCCAATTTTTTTTCAATTACTGCTTTACAAGATTCGAGAACTCGCTATAATGACGACTTCTTCGCTAGCCCAGGTGGCGAAATTGGTAGACGCAGGGGACTCAAAATCCCCCGCCGCAAGGTGTGTCGGTTCGAGTCCGACCCTGGGCACCAAATTAAAAAAACCTCTTGATTCAATCAAGAGGTTTTTTGCTATTTATCATTTGCAAAACCTTCTCCTTACTCAAACTGTCAACAATCTGCCGACATCAAGCCTAATAAAACTGTTTTTTTATTTCTTTAAAATCAAACGATAATCTATTTTCACTCCTTAAACGTTAAAAGATGAAAGATTTTGTCTTGCTTGTACAGTCGGATTGCGTTATCGTTTCTACTCTTTTTCACAAACTCTGTGTTTCTTCCCAATTGCTTGGATAGTCTGACTGTCATCGTATTCCCTCAGTGCGCGTACCCTAAATCGCTGCTTGGTGGAATTGCATTACAGGTGCTGTGGTGAGGCGGATTGTTCCTATTGGTTTGAGACCATATAAAAGAGGTCAATATGCAATTATCAGGCGCACAAATCGTCGTGCAAAGTCTCAAAGCCGAAGGTGTCGAGTATGTATTCGGCTATCCGGGTGGCGCGGTTATCGAAATCTACGATGCCCTTTTCCAACTCAATAAATTCAAGCACATCCTGGTTCGCCACGAGCAGGCAGCCGTACATGCGGCAGATGCCTATGCCCGTGTCAGCGGCAAAGTCGGCGTTGCCTTGGTAACTTCCGGCCCAGGCGTAACCAATGCACTGACCGGCATCGCCACCGCTTACAGCGACTCCATTCCGTTGGTAGTCATCAGCGGCCAGGTGGGCAACTCCCTTATCGGGACAGACGCATTCCAAGAAGTGGATACAGTCGGCATTACCCGCCCTTGTGTCAAACACAATTTCTTGGTAACCAATATCGCTGAGTTGGCAGACACCATCAAAAAAGCTTTCCAAATCGCCGCAAGCGGCCGTCCTGGTCCCGTTGTTGTCGATGTTCCTAAAGATGTCACCCAAGCAATGGCTAAATTCAGCTATCCGCAAGAAGACATCTTCATCCGCTCTTACCAACCGGTTGTACAAGGCCACATCGGTCAAATCAAAAAAGCCGTACAAATGCTGGCTTCCGCCAAACGCCCTATTGTTTACTTCGGCGGCGGCGTGGTTTTAGGCAATGCCTCTGAGGAAATGACCAAATTTGTCCGCATGATCGGCGCTCCTTGTACCGGTACATTGATGGGCTTGGGTGCATACCCTTCCAGCGACCGCCAATTCTTGGGCATGCTGGGTATGCACGGCACTTACGAAGCCAACCTCGCCATGCAGAATGCAGACGTTGTACTGGCAATCGGTGCGCGCTTCGATGACCGCGTGATTTCCGTACCGTCCAAATTCTTTGAAAAAGCCAAAAAAATTATTCATATCGACGTTGACCCGTCCAGCATTGCCAAACGCGTCAAAGTGGATATCCCGATTGTCGGCGACGTGAAAAACGTATTGTCCGAAATGATTCAATTGTGGGGCAAGCAAGAATCTGCACCTGCAGCCGACTCATTGGATAAATGGTGGAAAAGCATTGAAGAATGGCGTTCGCGCAACTGCCTGTGGTTTGATAATGAAAGCGAAATCATCAAACCGCAATACGTCATTCAAAAACTGGCCGAAATCACCAATAATTCTGCCATCATTACTTCCGACGTCGGTCAACACCAAATGTTTACCGCCCAATATTACCCATTCGAGCGTCCTCGCCAATGGCTCAATTCCGGCGGTTTAGGCACAATGGGCGTCGGCTTGCCATATGCCATCGGTGCGAAACTGGCTGCTCCTGATCAAGATGTATTCTGCATCACCGGCGAAGGCTCGATTCAGATGAACATCCAAGAGCTGTCGACCTGCTTCCAATACCGCGTTCCGGTTAACGTCGTTACCCTGAACAACGGCTACCTCGGTATGGTTCGCCAATGGCAAGAACTTTATTACGGCAACCGTGAATCGGAAACCTATTTCGACTCATTGCCTGATTTTGTCAAACTGGCTGAAGCCTACGGCCATATCGGCATCCGTGTGGACAAGAAATCCGATGTAGAAGGCGCGTTGCTGGAAGCATTAAACCAAAAAGACCGTCTGGTATTCCTCGATTTCTTGACCGACAAGAAACAAAACGTACTGCCTATGGTCGGCAACGGCAAAGGCTTGGACGAGATGGTTCTGCCGCCGCATATGCGCGAAACATTGTCAGCGTAAGGAGAGAAAAATGCGACATATCTTATCTATTCTGATGGAAAACGAATCAGGTGCGATGAGCCGTGTGGTAGGTTTGTTCTCCGCGCGCGATTACAACATCGACTCCCTGGCTGTTGCACCAACCGAAGACAAAACCTTGTCTCGCATGACCATCGTTACCCATGGCGACGAACACGTTATCGAGCAAATCACCAAACAGCTCAACAAACTGATTGAAGTTATCAAAGTGGTCGATTTGAACGAAAGCCGTTTTGTCGAACGCGAGCTGATGTTGGTAAAAGTCCGCGCCGTCGGCAAAGACCGCGACGAATTCCTGCGATTGACCGAAATCTACCGTGGCAGTGTCATTGACGTAACAGACCGTAGCTACACCATCGAAATCACAGGTTCTACCGAAAAACTCGACTCTTTCCTCGAAACAGTCGGTCGTGCTCAAATTTTGGAAACCGTACGCACAGGCGCAGCCGGTATCGGCCGTGGCGAGCGTATTTTGAAAATTTAACGCTGTATCGTTCAGACGGCCTTTTACTTTCAACAAAGGCCGTCTGAAAAACAGTAGGAGACAAATATGTCAAGCATCCAAATCGTTGCATTAGTTACCGTCAAACCCGAATACACCGAGGCTCTGGCTGCCCAGTTTAAAGAATTGGTCAAAGCCAGCCGTGCAGAAGAAGGCAACATCAGCTACGACCTGCACCAAGAAATCGGCAAACCCAACCGTTTCGTATTCGTAGAAAGCTGGAAATCCCAAGCAGCTATTGACGAACACAATGCCAGCGAACATTTCCAAAACTTCGTCAAATCCATCGAAGGAAAAACCGAAGCATTGGAAATCGTCTTGATGAACCAAGTCCCCGCTTAAGCCCCTATTACTTTTAACTCAACCCGGATTATCCGGAACCCTCTTACACTAAGGAAATAAAATGCAAGTTTATTACGATAAAGACGCTGACCTTTCTCTGATCAAAGGCAAAACCGTTGCCATCATCGGTTACGGTTCACAAGGTCACGCACACGCAGCAAACCTGAAAGATTCCGGCGTAAATGTCGTAATCGGTCTGCGCCAAGGCGGCTCTTGGAAAAAAGCCGAAGCAGCCGGCCACGACGTGCGCACCGTTGCTGAAGCAACCAAAGCAGCCGACGTTGTAATGATTCTGTTGCCTGACGAAAACCAACCTATCGTATACAAAAACGAAATCGAGCCTAACTTGAAAGAAGGCGCAGTATTGGCGTTCGCTCACGGCTTCAACGTACACTACAACCAAATCGTCCCTCGCGCCGACCTCGACGTTATCATGATCGCCCCTAAAGGCCCAGGCCACACCGTACGCAGCGAATTCCTGAAAGGCGGCGGCGTACCTTCCCTGATCGCCGTTTACCAAGATAAAAGCGGCAAAGCCAAAGACATCGCCCTGTCTTACGCAGCAGCCAACGGCGGCACTAAAGGCGGCGTAATCGAAACCAACTTCCGCGAAGAAACCGAAACCGACCTATTCGGCGAACAAGCCGTATTGTGCGGCGGTGTGGTTGAATTGATTAAAACCGGCTTCGAAACCCTGACTGAAGCAGGCTACGCCCCAGAAATGGCCTACTTCGAATGCCTGCACGAAATGAAGCTCATTGTTGACCTGATTTACGAAGGCGGCATCGCCAACATGAACTACTCCATTTCCAACAATGCAGAGTACGGCGAATACGTAACCGGCGTCGAAGTCATCAACGACAAATCCCGCGAAGCCATGCGCAATGCCCTCAAACGCATCCAAACCGGCGAATACGCTAAAATGTTCATCCAAGAAGGTGCCGTCAACTATGCCAGCATGACAGCCCGTCGCCGTCTGACTGCTGATCACCAAATTGAAAAAGTCGGCGCTCAACTGCGTTCTATGATGCCTTGGATTGCCAAAAACAAACTGGTTGACCAAGACAAAAACTAATCTGTCTGTCAAAAAAATAAAACCTGCCTGTTCACTCAGGCAGGTTTTTTATAATTTTAAACTCCAATACACTATAAATCTTACTCAACAAGGCCGTCTGAAAACAATATAAACAACATTTAAACTCAAACCTCAATAAGCCGTCTTTTATGATTCTCCTAAAATTTCCTTTTAGAAAAACATATTACGAAATAAACGACTATTTCCCATACCTACTCTGTCTGCAAAAAACAACGTTTCCCAACAAAATACGCCTAAAACAAGAGGAAAATTTGTTTTCTTAAGCCATAACCTTTATATTATGGTCATGGAATCGTTGAAACAGAACGATATCGTAATAAGAAGAACGAATGCTCGCTTCTTCACACTTAAAAAAGGAAAACAGCAATGAAAAAATCTCTGATTGCCCTGACTCTGGCGGCTCTGCCTGTTGCAGCTATGGCTGACGTGACTCTGTACGGTCAAATTAAAGCTGGTGTTGAAGTATCCAAAGTAAAATTGGGTGAAAAAACCGCTACTGCACTGGGTAAAGAGAAAAGCTCTAAAACTGCTACTGAAATCGCTGACTTCGGTTCACGCATCGGCTTCAAAGGCCACGAACACTTGGGTAACAACCTGAATGCCATCTGGCAAGTTGAACAAGACACTTCTATTGCCGGTGGCGACAAAGAGTGGGCTTCTCGCGAATCTTTCATCGGTTTGGAAGGCGGCTTCGGTAAAATTCGTGCCGGTAAATTGAACTCTACTGTTAAAGACTCTAGCGACAACGTTGACCAATGGGAAAGCAGCAACGGTGCTTTGAACATGTCTGTATTCACTCGTGTTGACGAGCGTGCAGTATCTGTACGTTACGACAGCCCTGTATTTGCAGGCTTCAGCGCAAGCGTACAATACACTCCACGCGACAATGCTAACCCTAAAGATAAATACACTCACAACGACGCTACCCGTGACACTTACTATGCTGGCCTGAACTACGAAAACTCTGGTTTCTTCGGTCAATACGCCGGTGGTTTCCGTAAAAACTCTGTAGAGACTAAAAACGGTTATAAAGACGGTCACGTACAACGTTTGGTAGCTGGTTACGATGCTAACAACCTGTTCGTATCTGTAGCCGGCCAATACGCTAAAAACTGGGAAACTTTGGGTGACTATGCTCAAGCTCAGTCTAACGGCGTTGTAACTAAAGAAATGCGTGAAAGAACCACTCATCCAGTTAACGCTTCTAACGTAGTATTCGGTACTGATACTAAATTGGATGGCAAAGGTGTTGAAACTGTTGAAGTTGCTGCTACTGCCGCTTACCGCGCTGGTAACGTAACTCCTCGCGTTTCTTACGCTCACGGCTTCAAAGCTAAAGTTGACGGCGAAAAACTGAAAGGCACTCAATACGACCAAGTTATCGTTGGTGCTGACTACGACTTCTCTAAACGCACTACTGCTCTGGTTTCTGCCGGCTGGTTGCGTGGTGCTGAGTCTGGCCCTCACAAAGTTGAAACCATCTCTGGTTTGGTTGGCCTGCGTCACAAATTCTAATCTTCGGATTAGTATAAAAAAGAGCCTGTTTTATGCAGGCTCTTTTTTTATTCATATTTCCTACCCTCAACGAAAATTAATTTAAGCGTTGACATACGAAAAAGGCCGTCTGAAACCAATCGGTTTCAGACGGCCTTTAGTCTATCTATCCTTATTGCCAAATGACAATAAAGTCAACAGACAAGCTTTATTTTTCATTCAGAATCTTACCGACAATCTCGCCCACATCTTTGGACAAACCTTCTTGTGCATTGATGCGTTGCAATTCTTTGGTCATGACGGCTTTGCGGTTGGCTTCCAATTTGTTGCAGATGTTGAAAGCCTGCACCAGTCGGGCGGCAACTTGCGGATTAAAGCGGTCGATTTCCATCACTTTATTGGCTACAAAGCGGTAGCCGCTGCCGTCTTCTGCATGGAAGTGCGGAATATTGCGACTGAAGCTCATCAATAAAGAACGGGCTTTATTTGGATTTTCAATACTGAACTTAGGATGACTCAAGGCCGTCTGAACTTGCTGTAAAGTATCTTTGCGGCGGCTTGAGGCAATCAGTGCAAAGTATTTGTCCATTACCAAAGCATCATCGGCAAATTTATCGGCAAATTGCGTCAACAAACGATCGCGGATTTCGCTTTCATTGCTGTTGATTGCGGATAAGATACCCCATTCGTGGGTCATGTTTTGCGCCATTGCTTCGTAATTTTCCGCAACGTGTTCGATATGCGCAGCGTCAGCACGAAGGATAAATGCCCTGCAAGCATTACGCAAAGTACGCCAGCCGGCCAATTCTGGGCTGTATTCATAACGAACAGCGGCATCGGCTTGGTTTTCTTGCTCGGCAGCTTGACGGTTCAGCTCGCGCCATTGAGGCAGGAACTTAACGGCAACGGCATTGAGCAAGGCTTCTCGCGCTTGATGAACCTGAATCGGGTCAATATTTTCTTCTTCCGCCCATACATCGGTTTCAGACGGCATTTGCAGCAAAATGGCACGGAATGCCGGATCAAAGTCACCGGAAACCACCAAAGCCAAAGCATCCATCAATGCTTTGTGTTCCGGCAAAGGACGGCCTTCCGCCAATGCCTGACGGTTGGCGTTAATGGCACGATGGTATAAGGTTTGAGCAGCTTCCCAGCGGGCAAATTCATTCTCATCTGCCGCCAGTAAAGTGGCCAACTCTTGCTCGCTGTACGGATAGTTCAGGGTAACTGGTGCAGAGAAATCACGCAGCAGAGACGGGATAACCGGCTCATTGACGCCACCCAACACAAAAGTCTGCTCGGCCTCAGTCAATACCAAAACCGCCTCTTTCACCCGTTTGCCTTGATATTCAAACTCAACCGCTTCGCCTTTTTCGTTCAGCAAACCGGTTTTGACCGGAATCATCATCGGCTGTTTGTCCGCCATATCGGGCGTAGCCGGAATGGTTTGTTTGATGGTCAATTCAAACGCACCATCTTTCAGACGGCCTTGAGCATCTAAAACCGGCGTACCGGCTTGGCTGTACCACAAAGCGAACTGATCAAGATTGATGCCGTTTGCGTCTGCCATTGCGGCACGGAAATCATCACAAGTCACCGCCTGACCGTCGTGGCGTTGGAAATACAGCTTCATGCCTTTTTGGAAGCCCTCTTCCCCAAGCAAGGTGTGATACATGCGCACTACTTCCGCACCTTTTTCATAGACGGTCATGGTGTAGAAGTTGTTCATCTCTTCATAGCTGGCCGGGCGGACAGGATGCGCAGTCGGGCCTGCATCTTCAGGGAATTGGAACAGGCGCAGCATACGGACATTGTCGATACGGCGTACCACGCGGCTGGCTCGGTCGCCGGAAAACTCTTGATCGCGGAATACGGTCAAACCTTCTTTCAGCGACAATTGGAACCAATCGCGGCAGGTCACGCGGTTACCCGTCCAGTTGTGGAAATATTCGTGGCCGACAACTGATTCGATGCCTTCAAAGTCGGTATCGGTCGCGGTACGGCTGTTGGCCAGCACAAACTTGGTATTGAAAATATTCAAACCTTTGTTTTCCATCGCGCCCATATTGAAATCGCCCACGGCAACGACCATGAAAATATCCAAGTCGTATTCCAAACCGAAGCGTGTCTCGTCCCATTTCATCGCATTTTTCAACGATTCCACGGCAAACCCTACTTTAGGTTTATCTGTCTCCGTGGTGTAGAACTCGATTTTGACCTTACGGCCGCTCATGGTCGTAAAATAATCTTCCGTTACCGCCAAATCGCCTGCTACCAAAGCAAAGAGATAGCTCGGTTTGGCAAACGGGTCTTCCCATTTCACCCAATGACGGCCGTCTGAAAACTCGCCGCCATCGATTTTATTGCCGTTAGACAGCAACACCGGATAGCGTTTTTTGTCTGCAACGATGGTGGTGGTAAATTTAGACATGACATCCGGACGGTCGATGTAGAACGTAATTTTGCGGAAGCCTTCCGGTTCGCATTGGGTGAAGAGGTTGCCGCCGGAAGCATACAGACCCATCAAAGATTTGTTCTCAGCCGGTAGAATTTCGGTTTCCACTTCCAGCGTAAAGTTTTCAGACGGCACGCCGGCAATCGTCAGTTTTTCGTCTTCCAACACATAATCTACGGCCTGGCCGTTTACTTTCACAGACAGCAGTTTTGCCGAACCATCCAATACCAATGGCTCCCCTGCTCTTTCAGGTTGAACGGTCAGACTGGATTTGACGATGGTTTGCGGTTCTAAAATATCGAAATGCAGGTCGGTTTTCAGAATACGGTACGCTGGCGCGGCGTAGTCTTTCAAATAATGGATGGTTTTGCTCATTTGTTCTCTTTCAGAGTCATGCGGTAAATAGATGAAGCATATCGTTTCAGATAGCCTAAATTCAAGTGTTTTCAGAAAAAAAGGCCGTCTGAAACCTAAAATTTCAGACGGCCTCCCTATTCAGGCAGCAAATCTAGTTGCCTGTCATTGCCAACTTACCACTGATACAGCGCACCGGCACCGACACCGACATGACCGTCGGTATTGGCCGAGAAGTTGCCTTTGACAATCCAGTTGCCGCCGTCGCTCATCGCAGATACGCCGATAGCCATGGCAGACTGACCACCGTAGTAGCCGCTGCCGACACCGATACCGGTCGCACCCGGACGGGTTACTTGCGGAATCGAGCCTTGGGCAATCGCACCGGCCACACCCGCGTAGGCTTTCTTACCTACTTGGTTGATGTTGTTCTGCAACTCGGTACCCAAACCAATCAACTGGTTCACGTTTGCCGCGTCTGTACCGTCTTTACCCGGAGCCACATTGGTAATGCGTTGGCCGCCGTTGTTCAGACCGACAGGAGACAGTTTGACTTGGTTGTTCGGATTGTTTTCAGTCGGTGCAGCGATGGTTACGCCATCGTTGTTGACCACGGTATTGCCTGCGGTCAGACCGTCTTTGTTCAACGCAACTTTATCGCCGACTTTCACGCCGTCGTTATTCATCACAGTATTACCTGCTTTGAAGGTATCGGCATTCACTGTCTTCACGCTAATCTCGTCAGCCAACTTCAGTTGAGCGCCACCGGCAACAGTTTCGCTGATGATGTTGCTGTCGCCTTTAACGTTGATGGTGTCACCCAACGCGTAGTTGTTGCTGCCGGTCGTACCGCCGAAGTTGATGCCTTTGGCGATAGTCGCAGCGTTGTTGGCTACGTTTTGGTTGGTTGCGTACAACTGGCTGCCGTTGACAGCATCTTTGCTGTTGGCGTTGATGTCGCCATCCGCTACGTTGGTTACTTTGTTGCCTGCATTGTCCAAACCGTCTTTAGTCAGGTTTACCTTACCTGCTTTCAAGCCGTCTTTGTTCAATGCAACATCATCACCAACTTTCACACCATCATTATTAACAGTAGTATCACCGGCTTTCACGCTGTCAACGTCCAAGTCTTTATCGGTAGCAACTTCATAAACAGTCTGACCTTTGTCACCTGTTTTTTCAGTCACAACGATGTTCTTACCTTGAACGACTTCAGTTTTAGATGCCGCCGCAGCTTGTTTCAGTTGAGAAACATTGACTGCATCGGTGTCATCCGTACCGGCCGCAACGTTGGTAATCTTGTTGCCGCCATTGTTCAAGCCAGCTTTGGTCAGGTTCACATCGCCTGCTTTCAAGCCGTCTTTGTTCAATGCAACATCATCGCCGACTTTCACACCGTCATTATTCATCACGGTATCGCCTGCGGTAACGCTGTCGACTTTCAGGTTTTTATCGGTAGCCACTTTGTAAATGGTTTGGCCATTGGCGCCGACATCCTGAGTAACAACAATGTTATCGCCTTGAACGACTTCAGTCTTAGCCGCAGCCGCAGCTTTGTTCAACTGAGCAACATTCACCGCATCAGTATCATCGGTACCGGCTGCAACGTTGGTAATCTTGTTACCGCCGTTGTTCAAACCGGCTTTAGTCAGGTTGACATCACCAACTTTCACGCCGTCAGTATTGACTGTGGTATCGCCGGCTTTCACGCTGTCAACTGCCAAGTCTTTAGCCAATTTGACTTCCAACTTATCAGAGCCATTCGCTACAACGCCGATATTGCCGTCTGAAAGTTTGGCTGCATCGGTTTGACCGCCAACAATATTCAACTTCGTACCCGGTTTGCGTTCAACGTCTTTGCCGCTGTCGCCGCCGAAAGTCAAAGGCAGATTGGCAGTTGCATTAACGGCTTTGATTGCATCGTGGATGTTGTTCTCACCAGTACCGCCAATATCGGTCATGCTGATGTTGCCGCCATTATTGGCCGCATTGCCACCCAATACATTCACCAACTGATCTTGGGCTGCATTCAGCTGCTCTTCAGTCGCCGCACGTTTGCCTTGGGCAAAATCGTTGCCGCCCAAAGTCGTATTGCTCAAGCCGCTGACTTCGCCTTTATCACCATCGATTTTCACCGGAGCTGCTTGACCGACATTCAATACATCGGCCAGTTTCAGCTGTGCGCCACCGGCTACGGTTTCGCTGATGATGTTGCTGTCGCCTTTGACATTGATGGTGTCGCCCAATGCGTAGTTGTTGCTGCCGGTGGTACCGCCGAAGTTGATGCCTTTGGCGATATTGGCGGCGTTGTTGGCTACGTTTTGGTTGGTCGCAAACAGTTGGCTGCCGTTAACGGCATCTTTGCTGTTGGCATTGAGGTCACCGGCGGCTACGTTGGTAACCTTGTTGCCTGCGGCATCGATACCGGACTTGGTCAGGCTAGGACCGCCTGCGATCTTAACACCGTCGTTGTTCACGGTGGTGTCGCCGGCTTTGACGCTGTCTACTACCAGGTCTTTGTTCAGCTTGACGGTCACTTTATCGTCTTGGGCTTCGGTGGTGATGTTGTCGTCGCCGGCAACGGTCACGGTGGAACCCAGTTTTTCGACATTGGTGCTGCCGCTGTCGCCGTTGAAGGTCAGGCCTTTGGTGTCAACGGTGGTTTTGGCGTCCACGCCTTTTTGGATGTCGGCTTTGGTGCTTTGAGCGAGATCGATACTGTAATTAGTTGTCACTGCACCATCGGCTGCAGTTGTAGTATTAGAGGTCAGATTCAAAGCATTGGAAACTTGTACCGTTGCTTTATCTGCGCTGACGGTATAAGTGGTTTCTTTGCCTGAAGTTGTTTTATTAACGTGCGCGTTACTGCCTGCCTCCACCTTGGTTGTGGTTTTGGCATTATTGATGGCATTGGCTACATCGCCGGCAGTCGCTACACCGGCAGTCGGTGCGGACACTGTGCCATTATTATCGACAGACAATGAGCCTTGAGTGACGTTGATTTGAACTTTTGATGCATTCTCGCCATCGGTAACTGCAACGGTCGTCAAATTACCATCGGCGTAGTTGACTGTACCGTTATTATTGATACGAGATTTGTCTGTACCGTTTTGTTGGATATTGTGTCCAACATTGTTCATAACGGTGTACAGTTGGCTACCATTAACTGCATCAGTTGAAGTGGCGGAAATACGGCCTGCAGCAACATTCTGGATTTGGCGTTCATTGCCTGCGCTGCCTACAGAAACCGCGCCTGTTGTAGAGGATGAAGAAGCAGCATAGCTGACATTGGTCGCAGCGCCGCTATCGTTTTTGAATGAGGCATTTTTAGCTGTTGCATCAAAATTATTGGCCGCGCCAACAGCACCATTGCCCAAAGCGACAGAATCTTGAACAGAAGCAGTAGTACCGTTACCCAAAGCAACAGCATTGACGCCTGTAACATTCGCCTGATTGCCGATAGCGACACCATTTGTGGCTGCACTTGTCGTAGATGCAGATGGGCCAATGGCAATTGAGTTTGCACCTTTCGCACCATCGTTATTCCAGTTTTTGGTGCCGTCAGTGCTACCATCAGTTGACTTAACAGAGAAATAACGAACGCGTTCGAGCGCACTCAATACACCATAAAGTTGAGAGCCATTGATGGCATCAGTAGAAGTAGCAGAAATATCGCCGGGGGATACATTGATGATTTGGCGTTCATAGCCTTTAGAACCGACAGACACAACATCACCGGCATCGGTAGTTTGACCGCCTGCCCAAGTGTAGGTCACACCCATGATTTCGCGTTGAACGTATGCCTTACCTTCTTTATCAGTTTTAGAAGCCGTACCCAAAGCCACAGAGTTCAGCAAAGTAGCCTTCGCGCCTGTGCCCAAAGCTACACTGCCAAAGGCAGTAGCCTGAGATTTAGTACCAATAGCCAAAGATAAATCGGCAGATGAATTAGACTGCACACCCAATGCAACAGAACCTTGACCGGCAATAGTATTACCATAAGAACCGTAATTCATCGTATCGCCGGTCATTTCTTTATAGATATCACGCAGACCTTTACCGCTCAGCGCATATTCACCTGTTTTCGTACCTTGTGCATTGTATTTAATAAATTTGTCTGTTGCTTGACCAGAATATGTTTCGCTACCAACTTTATCTAAATCATCACCACCAATAGCAACAGATGAATGACCATTGGCCAAGACATTGCCGCCAACCGCAATAGATTGGTCTCCCTTTGCCCACGCACCCTCAGGTCTGCCCTGTGGATCAACACGGTTACCTGAACCAATAGCAATAGACTGAGTTATCTTAGAACTACTTGAATCGCCTACTCGAGCCGTATTACCAATAGCAATATTATTGTGAGTTGAATTCACGTTCATACTATTTTGGGAGAGAACCTCAGATGCACGTCCAATAGCAATCGTACCAAGGCCGGTTGCATTCGCGTCTGCACCAAGTGCAATAGCACTTGATGCTGCATTACCCGAAGCTGGAGAATTTGCCACTGCACTTTTACCGATGGCAATGGTATTTCCAGTTTGAGCTTGGGCTGAACTACCTATAGCGATAGACTCACTTTGATAACCCACCGCATTGGTACCGATTGCAATAGCATTTTGCGCATTGGCTGCAGCCTGACTGCCGCTGCCAATTGCAATGCCGTCTTGACCTCTTGATGTGCTGGATTGGCCCAAAGCCATTGAGCCTATACCAAATGCTTGCGCCGAATTACCCAATGCTGTTGTGCTCGTATTATTGGCAAGAGCATTCTTACCTACCGCTGTCGCTTGCGTACCATTTGCTTTGGAATCTGCACCCAATGCCGTTGAGTCTGTAGAAACAGCATTGGCACTTTTACCTATCGCTGTTGCATGTGAACTACTTGCACTTGTATCTGCACCCATCGCAACAGCATGATTCTGAGTAGCCTTGGCATTTGTACCAACAGCAAGGCTGTTATTATGTGTTGCATTTGCACTCGTACCTACCGCAACTGCACCATTAGCCGTGGCATTGGCTGATGCTCCTACTGACAAAGCACCAATACCGGTCGCTGTTGCACCACTAACCGCAGTAGCACTGGTCGGAGGATCAACCGCAATTTGTCCTCGTCCCGCAGTTGCCGCATACGAATTACCTGCACCCAAAAGAGCTGCCGAAATCACTGTCAATCTGAAAACTGTCGCGATACCATTTTTACCGGATTCGGCAGATACATCTGTACTGTTTTGTTCTGCAGACGATTTCACACGGCCTTTGGCCAATTCGGATGTTACGACGAAAGATTGAATCGTACGGTTCCAAACGACTTTAAATATCTTATTCATTAGTGTGTCTTTCTCTTTTTTTGATGGATAAAAGCGTAGGCATGAGCATGACGCTACTTTAAAAAGTCTATTGCGGAGGATTTCCCAGCAAATACTTGCTTCGAGCTGACGTTTATTGTCACTTTGAGACGAAATTTAGGTCTTTTACTATCTCGAATTGAAATAGTATTTCATACTTACAAAATATCCGCTAGTCTGAAATATCAACCGATTATCTTTAATTTCTAAATAAAATCACGGCTTTCAACCAAAAAAACCAATCATCAAAAGGGTTTCGGCCATGTTTCTATTAATAAGCGGAGTGTTGTATTCCATTGACAAGTCACAAGTAAACACAGTAATCATGCAAGCCATATGCCAATTATTTGAAATATTATTTAAAATGAATTATTTGTTGAAAAACGAAAGAGAAAGGCCGTCTGAAATATTTCAGACGGCCTTTAATGAAATGATATTGAACAACTACTTGTTTGAATAATTTGTTTTTTTAAGTTATCAATAAAATCGGCAATATGCTTTTAATACATCATAGAAAGAATACTCATATCCCTACTTATACAAACGCGGATGGTTTTACAAACCGAATACGGCAATATCGCCCTTGCCTTGACGAATCAGCTCGGTGCCATCGGTCATATCGATAACCGTCGTCGGCTCAGTACCGCACCAGCCGCCATCAATAACCAAATCAACGGCATGCTCAAGACGATCTCGGATTTCGTATGGATCGGTCAATGGCTCATCGTCTTCGGGTAGCATGAGGGTGCAACTTAAAATAGGTTCGCCCAATTCTTGCAAAAGTGCCAAGGCAGTAGCGTTATCGGGAACACGCAGGCCGATGGTTTTGCGCTTGGGGTGAAGCGTGCGATTGGGTACTTCTTTGGTTGCCTGCAGGATAAAGGTGTAGCTGCCGGGCGTAGCTGCTTTGAGCTGGCGGAATTGGGCATTATCTACTTTGGCGTAAGTACCCAATTCGCTCAAATCGGCACACATCAGGGTCAGATGGTGTTTTTGATCGATTTTGCGAATCGTGAGAATGCGCTCCATCGCGGTTTTGTCGCCGAGTTTGCAGCCAAGCGCATAGCAGGAGTCCGTAGGGTAAACGATAACGCCGCCACTGCGGACAATATCGGCGGCTTGTTTGATGAGGCGGTCTTGGGGATTATCGGGATGGATGGCGAAAAATTGTGCCATGTTTTTTCCTTATCATTCTAATGGTTTGTTGTTTGACATTTTAAAACTTATTTGGCCGTCTGAATATTGGATTTCCACCACTATGAATGGATTTAGTCTCAGCTACAACACGGCCGCACCCAGTGATACCTTATAGATAATTTTGATTTACCGACCGATATCGAAAGTCAATTTAATACACTATATAATGCGTTATTTTGTTTGAAAGTCATCTCAATGCCTGCTTCTTCCCTCCCCGCCCGCCGCTTGTCTGTTGCACCCATGCTTGATTGGACAGACCGACACTATCGTTTTATGGCGCGACAAATTACACACAATGCTTGGCTTTATAGCGAAATGGTCAATTCAGGCGCAGTAGTTTACGGAGATAAAGACCGCTTTTTGAGTTTCAACGAAGGCGAGCAACCGGTAGCTTTACAGCTTGGCGGCTCAGATCCGCATGACTTGGCAATCGCTGCCAAAGCGGCTGAGGCGTATGGCTATAACGAAGTTAACCTAAATTGCGGCTGCCCCAGCCCACGCGTACAAAAAGGCGCTTTCGGCGCTTGCCTGATGAATGATGTAGATTTGGTGGCAGATTGTTTGAACGCGATGCAGGATGCAGTTGAAATTCCAGTAACGGTCAAACACCGCATCGGCGTAGACAGACAGACAGAATATCAAGTCGTGGCAGATTTTGTAGGAACGCTTCGCGAAAAAACAGCCTGCCGCACATTTATCGTCCATGCGCGTAATGCTTGGCTGGACGGTTTATCCCCAAAAGAAAACCGCGAAGTTCCGCCACTCAAATATGAATACGTCTACCGCCTGAAACAAGAGTTCCCCGACTTAGAAATTTTGATTAACGGCGGCATTACCACCAACGAAGAAATCGCCGAACATCTGAAATTTGTCGACGGCGTCATGATCGGGCGCGAGGCTTATCATAATCCAATGTTGATGCGCGATTGGGATGCGCTGTTTTACAACGACACACACGCACCAATCCAATGCGCAGATTTAGCAGCTTGGCTATACGCATACAGCCGCGAACAAATCGCCTCAGGACGCGGCACCATCCTACGCCACATCGTCCGCCATGCCCTGGGCTTGATGCACGGCCTAAAAAATGCCCGCACTTGGCGCCGTATGCTCTCAGATGCCGCTTTGCTGAAAGACAACGATGGCAGTCTGATTCTAGACGCATGGAAAGAAGTCGAACGCGCAAATATTTGGGATTAATGGCATATCGTGCGAATAAATGAAAGGCCGTCTGAAACATCAAATGATGTTTCAGACGGCCTTTTAAATTGCAACAGACTGCTAAAGATATATTCATTTCTCTTTAGCTACTATGATGATTAATTCATCGAATAAACCCAACACATAATCTAAGCATAAAAAAATGCGGCCTAAATTAGGCCGCATTTACTTTGCTTCGTCTTTTCAGACGGCCTTTTCAGGCCGTCTGAAAGTCAGATTACCATTGGTAACCAACTGCTGCGGTAGCACCGAAGTGACCACGTGAGTTGCCGGAAGCAGTACCTTTGATGATCCAGTTACCACCATCGGAGATGCTAGAGAAGCCGACAGCGTAACCGGTTTCACCGCGGTAGTGACCGCCACCGATAGCCAGCATGCTCTTACCTGGCAAGTAAGCTTGTGGCAGACCGGCAGTAGCCAGAGCTTGAGCCACACCTGCGCGGGCGTTGTTGTCAACCTTGTTCACATTGCTGTTCACATCGCCGAATTTTTGGTTCAGCTGGTCAACGTTAACCGCATCGGTACCTTTCTTACCTGGAGCAACATTTTGGATAGTAGTGTTGCCGGCATCGATACCACCTTGGTTGATGGTTACAGGACCTGCTTTCAGTTCGTTAGTAGTAACACTGTTAACGGTCAGATCAGGGTTCATGCTGACTTTCAGCGCATCGCCGTCTTTCTTAACGAAGATGTTTTGAACTTCTTTCTCTGAAGTCTTACCGGTTGCTTTGTCAAATACTTGAACTTTAGTACCCGCATCACCTTTAATCTGAATAGTGTTATTCAGTTTTTTGGAGATAGAGCCGTCAGTAGTACCAGTCTCGTCAACCAGACCGAAGGTGCCGTCAGCATCTTTACCATCTTTACCATCTTTACCGTTTTTACCATCTTGCACGGTTGCAGTAGAAGTAGAGATGACTTTACCGTCTTTATCGAAGTTTTTGATAGTGATGGTAGAAGTACCTTTCTCTTCATCACGCTCAACTTTACCTTCAGCAGATTTACCGTTTTTACCATCTTTCACAACTTCAGAAGTGGTACCGATGACTTTGCCATCTTTATCCAGGTTTCTAACAGTGATAGTGGTTTCACCTTTATCATCGTCACGTGTAACTTTAGCTTCAGCTGACTTACCATTGTCGCCGGTATCACCTTTAGCGCCAGTAGCACCGGTATCACCTTTCGCACCAGTATCACCTTTCGCACCAGTATCACCTTTAGCACCGGTATCACCTTTGTCGCCTTTAGCGCCTTGGTCACCTTTAATACCTTGGTCACCTTTATCGCCTTTGTCGCCTTTGACACCTTTATCGCCTTGGTCACCTTTGGCACCAGTTGCACCGGTAGCGCCAGTTGCACCGTCTTTAACGATAGTAGTAGTGGTTTTACCTTCGCCATCAGTGATGGTTACAGTGTGAGTGCCGTTGCCGTTGTCTTTAACTTCGGCTTTGGCATTCTTACCGTCTACACCGTCTTTAACGATAGTGGTAGTGGTTTTACCTTCGCCATCAGTGATGGTTACAGTGTGAGTGCCATTGCCGTTGTCTTTAACGTCGGCTTTGGCATTCTTACCGTCTTTAACGATGGTGGTAGTAGTTTTACCTTCGCCATCGGTGATGGTTACAGTGTGAGTGCCGTTGCCGTTGTCTTTAACGTCGGCTTTAGCGTTCTTACCGTTGGCACCAGTGTCACCTTTAGCACCGGTATCACCTTTGTCACCTTTATCGCCTTTGTCGCCTTTAGCGCCTTGGTCACCTTTAATGCCTTGGTCACCTTTATCGCCTTTGTCGCCTTTGACACCTTTTTCGCCTTGGTCACCTTTAATACCTTGGTCACCTTTAGCACCGGTATCACCTTTATCACCTTTAGCACCGGTATCACCCTTAGCTGCAGCTGTACCATCTTTAACAATGGTAGTAGTGGTATTACCGTTACCGTCTTTGATGGTTACAGTGTGGGTACCGTCGCCGTTATCTTTAACGTCGGCTTCAGCGTTCTTACCGTCTTTAACGATGGTAGTAGTGGTATTACCGTTACCGTCTTTGATGGTTACAGTGTGAGTACCGTTGCCGTTGTCTTTAACTTCGGCTTCAGCGTTCTTACCGTCTTTAACGATAGTAGTAGTGGTATTACCGTTACCATCTTTAATGGTTACAGTGTGAGTACCGTCGCCGTTGTCTTTAACGTCGGCTTCAGCATTCTTACCATCGGCACCAGTTGCACCAGTAGCGCCAGTTGCACCGTCTTTAAGGATGGTAGTAGTGGTATTACCGTTACCGTCTTTGATGGTTACAGTGTGAGTACCG
>ERZ772972.90-NODE-90-length-29348-cov-4.099990_pt1 | contig 29348 bp, 25 predicted proteins | sample MGYA00580673_ERZ772972 | MGnify/ENA primary metagenome ERZ772972 (study PRJEB29015, sample SAMEA2738051) | human oral metagenome | biome: human oral; feature: human-associated habitat; material: saliva | place: China | collected 2229 ... | reverse complement strand
TTCATCCTCCTCGTCATCTTTGCGATCTCGTTCTTCGGGGCGTTTGAGCTCGTCTTGCCCGCCTCTTGGACCGCGAAGATGGACGCTAAGGCAGACTCGGCTTCGGGCTTCATCAGCATCTTCTTCATGGCCTTCACGCTCGCGCTGGTTTCCTTCTCGTGCACCGGGCCTATCATCGGTACGCTCCTCGTACAGGCTGCTACCTCTTCCTCGGGGATGCTCGCTCCTGCTGTCGGGATGCTCGGCTTTGCACTTGCGCTGGCCCTGCCCTTCACGCTCTTCGCTATCTTCCCCAACCTCCTGCAGTCGATGCCTAAGAGTGGTGGGTGGATGAACTCCGTGAAGGTTGTCCTCGCATTCATCGAGCTGGCTCTGGCGCTGAAGTTCCTCTCCATCGCTGACCTGGCTTACGGCTGGCGTATCCTCGACCGTGAGGTCTTCCTCTCGCTCTGGATCGTGATCGCTATCCTCCTCGGGCTGTATCTCCTCGGGAAGATTCGCTTCCCTCACGATGCACCACAGGAGAAGACGCCTATCCCTGCACTCTTCCTTGCGATCATCTCTTTCTCCTTCGCCGTCTATATGATGCCTGGGCTCGTCGGTGCACCTCTGCGTGCTATCAGTGCCTTCGCACCACCCCTCCGCACGCAGGATCTGAACCTATATAATGGTGAGGTCCATGCGAAGTTCGATGACTACGATGCGGGGATGGCTTATGCCCGTCAGGTAGGGAAGCCTGTGATGATCGACTTCTCTGGCTACGGCTGCGTGAACTGCCGTAAGATGGAGGCGTCGGTATGGATTGACCCCAACGTCAAGCACATGCTCGAGGAAGACTACGTCCTCATCACGCTTATGGTCGATGAGAAGGCACCGCTCAAGGAGCCTATTGAGATCATGGAGAATGGGGAGAAGGTCAAGCTCCGCACCGTCGGTGATAAGTGGAGCTACTTCCAGCGCATGAAGTTCGGTGCCAACGCACAGCCCTTCTATGTCCTGCTGGATCATCAGGGCAAGCCCCTGGCTCCCTCGTACGCCTTCAACGAAGACGTCTCTGCGTACCTGAACTTCCTCAAGTCGGGTCTCAGCGAGTTCGACAAGCGTAAGTAACCTTTCCCTCTTACCTCAAACGAATATGCTACATAGTAGAGAAGAGAAGCTGGCGGCTATGAGCCGTCTCCTCGATGTCATGGAGCGCCTGCGTAAGGAATGCCCTTGGGATCGTGAGCAGACGACCGAGAGCCTCCGTACCAATACCCTCGAAGAGGTCTATGAGCTCTCCGATGCGATCCTCTCGGGGCGCCCTGAGGAGGTCAAGAAAGAGCTGGGCGATGTGCTCCTGCACATTGTCTTCTATAGCACCATCGGCGAGGAGCAGGGTACCTTCGACCTCTGCGATGTGGCCAATGCCCTTTGCGATAAGCTCATCTACCGCCACCCGCATGTCTACGGCGAGGCGGTAGCGGCTTCTGCTGGGGCTGTCGTGGAGCGCTGGGAGGAACTGAAGCAGGAAGAGAAGGGCGGGAATAAGACCGTCCTCTCGGGAGTCCCCGCCTCCCTGCCCACCCTCATCAAGGCCTACCGCATACAGGACAAGGCACGCGGAGTGGGCTTCGACTGGGAGCAGCCTGAGGATGTCTGGACGAAGGTCGACGAGGAGCTTCGTGAGCTTCGCGAGGCGATCACCTCTGGCTCTGCGGAAGACTCCGAAGCCGAGCTGGGTGACTTCCTCTTCAGCGTCATCAACGTCGCTCGCAAGTACGGCATCAATCCAGATAATGCGCTCGAGCGAACGAATGCCAAGTTCATCCGCCGCTTTGGTTATGTCGAGGCGAAGGCAAAGGAGGCTGGCCGCTCCCTACGGGATATGACCCTCGCTGAGATGGATGCCCTCTGGGACGAGGCCAAGCGCCTGGAGTCTCAGCCTTAGTTCGCCTCTTACTCCGATTCTCTTGCCTCTCCGGCAATACATGATTAGGCCTACCTGCCCTCAGCCCGCCTCTCCGAAGTGCGAGTAGGGTAGGTAGGCCTAATCCCTTATAGATACGTCCACTACATGACACAGACCCATACTCCCATTCGTCTTCTTATCACGCATCCCGAGGAGCGGCGAGCCATGGGGCGACAGGGGCGTGAGCGCATCGCTCGTGACTTCAGTCCTGCCGCTTATACGGGGCTTTTCGCTCATCTTTTCCGCTCGCTCGCCTCGTCATAGAATCTCCGTCCGCATGGCGTCAAATTTTCGTGCGCATGGAAATTTATTTCTGTGCGCACAAAAAAATATTTTCATGCGCACGAAAATTTTCCACCTTCCGAACAGCGCTCTGACGCCTTGCCTGAAGGATATAATTTTCCTCGCCTCACAGCCGAATTTTCGTGCTGAGGGGCGAGGATTTTTGTGGGCAAGAAAATCAGTCTTGGAGGGCTTCGGGGGGGAGGCGGAGGGCTTCCTCGAGAGGAAGGAGCGCGTTGATGAGGAGGATGGACTTAGCCTTGGCGCGGAGCGTGCTGAGGGTAAGGTCATCGGCTTCGGCGATAAGCCTTGCTCGCAGCAGGCCTTCGCGCTGAGTGCCCTTGAGGAGCGGGCGAGTGGGGGTGAGGTAGCCTGCTTCGGTCTCGATGAGGACGTTGGTGAAGCTGGTATCGGTGATGGTGCCATCGGAGCGCGCGAATAGTGGCTCTTCGTCGTCGCCAAGCTCGGCCTTCACCCGCTCAAAGAAACTTCGGTCAGCGTACTTATAGCTGTACTCGAAGTCATCGGAGAGGAGGATGGGGCACAGTGCGCGTATCGTCCGCTTGCCGTAGGGGATGAGGCGGATGGCAGAGAGCCCTGCGAGGCTGTACTCGAGCGTGAGGCGGTAGGTCGTGGCGGGGAGGATCTGTTGTCCCGTGAGGTAAGCCTCGACTTCTCGCCAAGGGGAGGTGCTAAGGAGACTTTGTAGGAGGGAACTGCTGGTCTCCGCCCCCTGCTTTCGGAGGGTGCGAAGCATGCGTTCCCGATGGAGTTCACCGGCGATGAGCTCTCCACCACGGAGCATGAAGGTCTCGATGAAGCTCAGAGAGGCGGCGTCCGCTACTGGGGGATGTAGATCTTCTGCAGGCATTCGCGGTATTCGTCTTCTGCGACGCTATTGATGGTGATGCCACCTCCCGAGCGGTAGAAGTGCGCTCCCGAAGCATCCTCCTCGACGAAGCGGATGAGAACGGCAGAGTCCAGGCTTGAGCCATCGAAGTAACCGCAGACACCTGTGTAGAAGCCACGAGGATGGCCTTCTGCCTCTTGGATGAGCGCGACAGTTCGCTCCTTTGGTGCCCCGCTGATAGAGCCAGCTGGGAGGAGCTGGAGGATGAGGTCGCCTAATCGGAGCCCTTTGCTGCGGTCAATGCTTCCGACGACTTCGGAGCTCATCTGCAGCAGTGGTCCCGAGGAGGTGTGGAGCTCGGTGAGGTACTTGAAGCGGCGGACGTGCACGCCCTCGGCTATGCGGCTCAGATCGTTGCGCATCAGGTCAACGATCGTATGGTGCTCGCAGCCCTCTTTGTAGTCCGCTCGGAGCTTCTCGGCTGCATCGGAGATGCGGGCATCGATGGTACCCTTCATCGGGTGCGTGGCGAGTTCGTCCCCCTGGAGCTTCACGAAGCATTCGGGCGAGAAGGATACGAAGCGCCCTGGGAGGAGGACGCGGTAGGTCGCCTCGGAGGAGAGGTAGATATCCGCTAAGCTCGCCTCGGTCTCGATGGGTGTGCGAATCGTGAGATTCGTGAGAAAGCTATCGCCTCGCATAAGCCCTCGGTGGATGATGTCAAAGCGCTCAGCATAGCGCTCGGGGGCTTCGGGCGAAGGGGTGAGCGTGAGCTTACCCTTCGAGCCGATGGGATCAAGAGTCTTCGCCGTGGGGAAGGCGAAGAAAAGCGAGTCGTCGTGGTGCTGCAGTGGCTCGAGGACGAAGACGCCCTCCTGCAGCTCGAAGTCTAAGATAAAGAAGAAGGGCTGCCCTCTGTGCGATGCTTCGTTCATCGCCTCGAGGGTAGCCCATACTTGCTGGCTGGGTTGGAAGGGAGTGTGCATTACGTGGGGAGGGAAGGGCGCTACTTCTTGCGAACTTCTGTCGGAGCGAGTGTGACGAGCCCTGCCTTATAGAGTGAGCCAAGCACCATCTTGAAGGTCTTCTTGCTCATCCCCGTGAGGCGCATGACGTCCTCTGCAGGACTCTTGTCGCCAATGGGTAGACGCCCGTGGTGCTTCTCGAGGATCGTGAGCAGGCGTGCCTGCTCGCCGTCGACCTTCTGATAACCCACGGGGACGAAGGAGAGGTCAACCTTATTATCCTCTTCGCGGAGGCGGATGACGTAGGCTTCGATGCGCTCACCGCGCTGAAGCATACGTGGTGCTGTGTCGCTGTAGAGCAGCCCCCAGTGCTTGTCCTCGATGACGCAGCGGTAGCCGAGCTCGTGCTGCTCGGTGACGATGCAGCTGACCTTCGCCCCTGGAGCGTAGTCGGCTGGCATCGTGTCGAGGTGCTTGGAGAGGCGTGCTGAGCCGACGATCTTTCCGCTTAGGGCATCGATGTAGAGGTAGACGATATAGCTATATCCCTCCTGCATCTTCGTTGACTGCTCGCGGAAGGGGACGAAGAGGTCCTTATGGATGCCCCACTCGAGGAAGGCTCCCGCATCGGTCACGGAGGAGCAGCGGAGATAGGCTACTTCTCCGACCTGAGCTAAGGGTGTGAGGGTCGTCGCGATGAGGCGGCCTTCGTTGTCGTGATAGACGAAGACAGAGACCATATCGCCCTCCTTAGCTCCCTCGGGGAGGTAGCGTAGGGGAAGGAGGATGTCTTGGATGCCCCCGTTGAGGTAGGCGCCTATCGATACGAGGCGTAGGATGGGGAGTGACTGGATGCGACCGAGCTGATAGGTCGAGAGTGGTGCGGGCTGCATAGGGCGTTATTGGGGGATGAAGACCGTTTCGTCGCGGAGGACGGGTGCGATACTGAGCGTGTAGGTCTCGCCGTGACGCTCGATCTCGAAGATGAGCTCGGTCTGCTCGGTCTCATTGATGTAGGGGCGGAAGAAGAATAGGTAGCTGAAGATGCTGGCGTACTTATCCTTCTCCAGAGCTTTGCGGATGCTCCCGTAATCGCTGCTCTTCCATGGAGCTTGCTCGGGACGCACAGCCTCAGCCGAACGGTAACGATAGGTCTCGTCAAGGAAGTTGCGGTAGCGTGACGAGAGTTCTCTGACAGTCGTGGGGCTGAGAGGCTTGCCGTTGATACGAAGTACCTTATCACCGACACGTAGACCTGCAGTGAAGGCAGGCGACCCTTCCTCTACATCAACGATGTGGCTGAGGTCACGGCTGTCATAGAGGATACCCGTATAGAGGTAGCGGCTCGTCTCCTCTGTATAGTTCGCTTGAGATGATGCAAGGAAAGGGAAGCTTTGGAGCATTACAGGGATGACCTGACGAGCGTAGAGGTGTGCTTCCTTCGTGCCCTTAGGCAGGTTACTTGTACCGCTCCACAGCGTCTGATTAGGCATACTTGGCGAGGTGACACGCAGGTAGAGACGTGCACCTCCCTCAGCTTCACTACGCGAACACTCAAGGACAAGGTCGGGGCCACTGGCTTGCTGCGTCAGTCCGCGTGCCTCTAAGAGTCCCGCAATCTGTCCGTAGACGATATCGTAGAGGTCGCGATGCTCTCCTTCAGAAGGAGCGAAGGCAAAGGTCTTGGCCTGTGACCAGTCGAAGGGTGCGCTGGACTCGAACGAGAAGGAGAGGGTGCGCTGCTGCTTCGCTTGGTCCATGGGGCTGTATCCGCTAAAGGCTGTAGCCAGCTCACGCTCGGTGAGGGCATAGGGCGCTTTGCAGCTGGGACGAAGGATGCGAGCCGTAGTGCCAGAGCCAATGCGCACGATCGTCAGGAGATGCTCGCCTACGGGGCTTGCAAGGAGCTCGCTGATCTGCTGCTTCGTGAGGCCTGTAGTGGGTACCCCGTCGATTTGGGTAATGAGGTCTCCTGGGAAGAAGCCCCCGACGGCTGCAGGGCCAAAGGGCTGGACTACAGTGAGCACGGGGATACTCTTGCTGTTAGTCCCCTCGCCGAGCACCTTGTAGTGCAGGCCGATACGGCATACATTCTCGCTGGACTGTGCCAGTAGAGGAGAGGATGAGAGCGAAGGAAGCAGGAGTAGGGTGAGTGCTGTCCCCAGCGAACGAAGGCAGTGGTAGGGCTTACGCATCATGAGAGCGGTCTATATGTGGCGGGATATATCGTTAGGGATGAGCTTCGAGGAGCTGTAGAGTGAGGTGCAGGGCCTCTTGGATCGCTTGGGAGATGTTCTCCTCACGGCTCCCCGATAGGTGTAGGGTGGTCGAATTGACGACGGGTCCTCTTGGCCCTTCGAAGACGACGGCGATGCAGATCGTACCCACGGGATGCGCAGCATCACCACCCGTAGGGCCAGCGACCCCCGTCGTGGCGATAGCTACCTCGGCTTGGAGTTGCTCCATAGCTCCAAGAGCCATAGCGCAGGCGACCTCTTCACTGACGACGTGATAGGTCTCGATGAGCTCGGGTGGCACGCCGAGGAGGGAGGTCTTGAGGTCGGACTGATAGGCGATGATGCCCCCTTGGAGGTAAGCCGATGCGCCCGAGTGACTACCCAAGGTGGAGGCAACGCCTCCCAGGGTGCAGCTCTCAGCCGTGGCGATATGGAGTCCTCGCTGTAGGAGGAGCTCAGTGAGTGAAGTGAGATGAGTCTGATCCATAGCGGTTGTCTCGGGCTACATGGTGACGCGGGCGAAGGGTACGGCGTTGAGCTCGGTGCGCTTGCCGTCGATGAAGCTAAAGTAGCCGTTCATCGCGACCATCGCAGCATTGTCGGTGGTGTAGGCGAACTTCGGGATGAAGACCTTCCAGCCATAGCGACGAGCGTGATCGTGGAAGGCATCACGTAGACCCGTATTGGCCGACACGCCACCAGCTACAGCGACCTGACGAATGCCTAAGTCCTTGGCTGCTTGGCGGAGCTTCTTCATCAGGATGTCGATGACGGTAGCTTGGAGGGAGGCACAGAGGTCGGCCTTACGCTCCTCGATGAAGTTGGGATTCTTCTCCAGCTCATCACGGAGGGTGTAGAGGAAGGAGGTCTTGAGCCCGCTGAAGCTATAGTCGTAGCCTGGGACGTTGGGCTTGCTGAAAGCAAAAGCCTTCGGATTCCCCTCGTTGGCAAGGCGGTTGACGACAGGGCCACCAGGGTAACCCAGCCCCATGACTTTCGCACACTTGTCGAAGGCTTCGCCCGCAGCATCGTCGATGGTCTGCCCGATGATCTCCATGTCGGAGGCTGAGCGCACGAGGATGATCTGCGAGTTGCCACCTGAGACGAGGAGGCAGAGGAAGGGGAACTCAGGGCTCTGATGCTCCTCGCCCTCCTCCTCGATGAAGTGCGCCAGCACGTGCGCGTGGAGATGGTTGACCTCTACCATAGGGATACCGAGCGAGAGGGAAAGTCCCTTGGCAAAGTTCGTCCCGACAAGCAGAGAGCCTAAGAGCCCAGGGCCTCGTGTGAAGGCGATGGCGTCGAGGTCTTGTGCGGTGATGCCAGCGCGGCGGATGGCTTCGCTGACGACGGGGACGATGTTCTGCTCGTGGGCACGTGAGGCCAGCTCAGGTACGACACCACCGTATGCGGTGTGGACGGCTTGTGAGGCGATGACATTGCTCAGGAGCTTGTGCCCTACGAGGACGGCTGCCGAGGTGTCGTCGCACGAACTCTCGATCCCTAATATGATGGGTTCATGATCCATGATGATCTATCGGATGGTCTGTCTATTTATACCTTATTAATGCGGCACAAAAGTACGAAAACTATAGTCCCAGTCGGTAGAGCTTCGCTGAGTGGAGCTGGGTAGCGCCACCCTCGCTGTAGAGGCGAAGGGTCGAGTAGGGCTTGCGGGGGAAGATGAGGTTCGTCATCGCGATGCGTCCACCTTGGACAAAGAGCTCGGCCATACTGCGGTCTACGAAGAGGCGGAGCTTGTAGGTCTTCCCTGTGCAAAGACTGAGGGGAGCCCATGTAGCGATAGCGAAGTCGTTCTGATAGTTCACCCCATCGCGGTCGCGCCAGTCATTGCTCTCGCGGTCGTGAGGCGTCGCCTTCGTGCCGAAGTCTATGAGCCCGCTCTTGGTGCGGTCCATAGTGATGCGCTCCTTCTCTAAGTCAAGGTAGATGGGTAGCTCATCGCCAAGCTCGTTGCTGAGGACGAGGCCGACACGAGTCGTCTTCGCTGCTGGGGTCAGCTCCAGCTCGAGCTCAAAGCTGTCCTCAAGTCCCTTGAGTGCATCTGTGAGGCGCACCTCTTCGCCGATGCTCTGGGGAAGGTTGAGACTGATCTGCTCCTTGCGTAGGGCTTCTACCTCTTTTGAGGGGCGGGCACCTACATAGCTTGTGCCGTCCTTCGTGAAGAGGAAGAGATCACGAGGTAGGCCGTTCATGCCTCGTGTCTGCTTGAAGGGGGTGACATTGGCATACTGCCAGTTGCTCACCCAGGGGATGCCGATGGTACGGGTGCCTGTGTTGTGGAAGGTAACCAGCGCATAGTGATCCTTCCCGAAGTCCAGCCAATGAGCGATCTCGGGCGCCGTCTCGGGGACGAACTCCTTGCCATCGAAGGTGCCGACGAAGTACTCGGTAGCACTACCACCGAAGGCACAGCCCGGATTGACATTGACGATCATCACCCACTTCTCCTTACCCGTCGTCTCGTCAGTGAGCTGGAAGAAGTCGGGGCACTCAAACTGGTTGGGGCGTGCTCCGTAGCCTTCGCCGAAGGCACTCACATAGTCCCACTTCTTCAGATCCTGAGAGCGGTAGAAGCGCATCTCCTTGTCAGCTGAGACGATCATGTACCAGCTCTTCTCGGGAGCGTACCAGAAGACCTTAGGATCTCGGAAGTCCGAGACGCCATCGAAGGGCGTGAGGATAGGGTTGCCAGCGTACTTCGTGAAGGTCTTCCCATTGTCGAGGCTGTAGGCCAAGCACTGGGCCTGCCACTGCTTCCCCGCATGCGTATTGTGAGCCGTGTAGTAGGCGAGGATGGCATCCTTGCCGAAGCCCGCTGTCCCTAGTTTGTCAAGGATGGCACTCCCCGAGAAGATGTGCCCGAGGGTGTCACGTGCCAAGGCGGGGGCGTGATGCTCCCAGTGGATGAGGTCGCGTGAGGAGCTGTGCCCCCAGTACATATTGCCCCACTTCGAGCCATAGGGATTGTACTGATAGTAGAGATGGTAGACGCCGTCCTTGTAGATCATGCCGTTGGGGTCGTTCATCCAGCCATAGGCGGGGCTGTGATGGTAGGCTGGGCGGTAATAGTCCTTGGCGGAGGTGTCGAAGGTATCGGCGAGCTGAATCTTCTCATAGCTAATCGCCTTCCTATCAAGACCGATGATCTCTACCGTCGCAGGACTCTTGCCTTCGGGCAAGGCGAGGGGGACGTAGTAGTCGATGCTATCGACGGCCAGACGGATGTCGAGCCACGTATCCTCGGGGCGGTCGCCTACGAGGCGTACCTGTACCTCGGGCTGACTCTCTTCGATGGGGAGGAGGAGGTAGCGCTGTGGGCTATTGATCTCAATGCGGGTCAGCGTATCGTTGGGGTGGAGTATCTCCATAGCGGGTGGGTTGGACTTCTTCGAGCAGCTGATGCTGAGGGCGAGCAGTGGCGAGAAGAGTAGAGCGGTAAGCTTACGCATATATAATAATGTATAGAGGCAAGGGTGAGGGAGACTATGCGATGCGATTGAGGTCGGTACGTCCAGCGAGGAAGCGCACGACATTCTCCAGCATCTCCGCATTCATATCTCGGCGGGCATCAGCTGTCTGGGTACCTGTGTGGGGGGTCATGCACACGTTGTCGAGGGTGCAGAGCGTGGGGTGGGGGTTATCCTGATTCTCGAAGACGTCCAGCCCTGCTGCTGCGATGTAGCCTGTCTGAAGTGCCTTCACGAGGGCCTCTTCGTCGACGACGGCACCACGAGCGGTATTGATGAAGATAGCGGTAGGCTTCATCAGTGCCAGCTCCCGCTCTCCGATGAAGTGGTGCGTCTCGGCACTGTAGGGTGTGTGGATCGAGATGAAGTCGGAGCCGAAGAGGAGATCATCCAGCGGGGCATAGGTGATCCCTTGGCGAGCCTCCTCGTCTGCACTCAGTGGGGTGCGCTTGTAGTAGAGGATCTTCATGCCGAAGGCGCGAGCGCGCTCAGCGACGGCTGAAGCGATACGTCCGTAGCCGATGAGCCCCAGCGTCTTGCCTGCAAGGTGCACGCCGAGGTAGCCCATGCGACCGATGGTGGGGCGCTTGCCAGGTGTCTGACGGATGAGGCGGTCAAGTTCGCTGACACGGCGAGCGCAGTCGAGCATGAGTGCCAGAGTAAGCTCCGTCGTCGGGATGATCACGGCCTGAGGCGTATTGGTCACGACGATGCCGTGGGCGCGAGCGTAGTCGATATCAATGTTGTTGAAGCCGACGCCGAAGTTGGCTATCAGGCGGAGCTTCGACCCATACTGTAGGAGTTCGGCACGTGCTGGGTAGTCGAAGGAGGTGCAGAGGACATCAGCCTCGGGGAGGAGCTGGCATAGCTCTTCGAGGGTGAAGTCCCGTCCATGTGGGGGGCGGATGACTTCGTGTTCAGCACCGATCTTCTCGAAGCCTTCGTCGACCGTGTCGAAGGCCACCAATATCTTAGCCATAATCTTAGTGCGATGTAGGGAGGTGAATACTCCCACTAAGGTACGGAATAAGCAGGATATAAGAGCCTTTTGCGCAAGGGGTGCTTTATCGCGCGTATTCCCCTTATTCAGCGGAGGGAAAAGTGTCCTTCTCGTGAAGAAAAAAGCGCTTTCACGTAGTGGTTTTCTTCTATCTACGCACGTAGTCTTAAAGACCAGGCACGCAACCCCAAAGATCCACGTACGTAGATATTAGAGCCACGTACGTAGTCCAAACTTATCTGCCACTCGTCCGCAACTTTTATCCCTATGCGGAGCAACAACCTTTGCGAAGGGGGAAAAGCAACCAGTACTGGTCACCAATCGAATCAGTACTGGTCAGCATGAGTAACCAGTACTACTCCACGTCGCGACCAGTACTGGTCACTAAGCCTACCAGTACTGGTCGGAATCACCCCTCCGCACAGTCCTATACTGCAAGCACTTAGAGAGGGAGCATTTCCCCTCGCGTGCGTGCGATGCGCGCGCACGATATTTTATAGTGGTAGAACAACCCGTGCCCCTCTCACGTTATCCTATAGGTGCTCACGCTCTACGCCAGCCCGCTCCGCAGGCTTCTCTGAGAGAGATAGAGCCCCATTTTTCCGCGTCTTATCACGGCTGTTTACTCCAAATGAGCTAACTTTGCGATATAGGTCAGGGACATAGCAGGCACACCCCTCGCCATGCTCTTCTTCGCATTGAATCGTCCTCAAACACCGACGTACGCACGATGCAATACCTTCATTACAAACCTCTAAAACAAAGATGAGTACGACTCCCGCTCAAAGGCCCTCTCTACGACAGCGTCTCTCGGCCTTGCGCCCCAACCCCTCGATGTTGCTCTTCCTGGCGACCATCATCGCCGTAGCCATCGCGAACTCCCCCTGGAGCGCCAGCTACGAGCACTTCCTCCACTACCCCGTCCAGGTCATCATCGGCGGCATTGAGCTCTTCCGCCACATGGGCCACACGATGACCATCAGTCAGGTCGTCAACGATGCCCTGATGGCGATCTTCTTCTTCCTCGTCGGGCTGGAGATCAAGCAAGAGCTCCTCGTCGGCGAGCTCTCCTCGCCCAAGAAAGCCATCCTCCCCGTCATCGCTGCCCTCGGTGGTATGGTCTTCCCCGTCCTCTTCTTCCTCGGCGTGACCCCCAATCACCCTGAGAGCCTCGGTGCCGCTATCCCCATGGCGACGGATATCGCCTTCGCTCTGGCCGTCCTCGGCTCCCTCGGCGGCCGTGTACCGAAGAGCTTGTACGTCTTCCTCGCCACGCTGGCTGTAGCAGACGACATCGGCGGGATCATCGTCATCGCCCTCTTCTATAGCAAGGGCGTATCGCTCCTACCCCTCGGTATTGGCCTCGCGCTCGTCGGCCTTCTCTTCCTCCTTGGTCGCCTGCGCGTCACCGCTCTTGAGCCTTATATCATCGTAGGTATCGCCGTCTGGGCACTCTTCCTGCAGTCGGGTATCCACCCCACGATCGCTGGCGTACTCGTAGCACTCTGCATCCCCGCAGGCTCGAAGGTCCACATCCGCGAGCTCTCACGCAAGCTCCGTGAGCTGACGAGCCACCTCTCTACCGAAGCCCGTGAGGCTGAGCGTGCAGTCATCCTCTCGCACGACCAGCTCAAGCGCATCGCCGAGATCAAGGACACCGCAGGGCAGGCTATCAGCCCTGTCCAGACCCTTGAGCACGCACTCAAGCCTCTGGTAGACTACTTCATCCTCCCCCTCTTCGCCTTCGTCAATGCCGGCGTCTCCTTCGGTGACGTCTCCGCCGATATGCTCTTAGGCCTGCCTCTGGCTATCTTCCTCGGCCTCTTCCTCGGGAAGACCGTCGGCATCAGCCTCTTCACCTACGTGGCTATCCGTGTGAAGCTCTGTGCTTGGCCCGAAGGCATGAACCTCCCCCGCCTCATCAGCCTCGCCGTCCTCGGCGGTATTGGCTTCACGGTATCGCTCTTCATCGCGAACCTCGCCTACGACAGCCCCGAGATGGCACAGCTCCTCAACGAAGCTAAGCTCGGCATCTTCGCCGGCACGATCATCTCCGGTGTCGTGGGCTACATGCTCCTCAGTCGCTTCCTCCCCAAGAGCGAAGCGAAGTAACCGCCCCAACCTTTAGAGACACGCAACGCACTCAATTATAAATGAGTGTAGTTGCTTCTCTGAAGGTTTACTACTATCTTTGCGTCGCAGAGCCTCTGGATTCACCAGAGTTACTCTCGCGATTTCACAATTCACTTATCCCTATAACCTAATGTTCAAGAAAGTATTCCTTGCTGTCCTCGCTATCGTAGGTAGCATCAGCATCGCTAACGCTCAGGAAGTATTCCACAAGGGTACCACGGCTATCAACGCTGGTATCGGCCTCGGCTCTTACTACTCAGGCATCACTATTCCTCCCCTCTCTGTAAGCCTTGACTACGGTGTCACGGACAACATGATCAACGGCAACAACGGATCTATCTCTGTTGGGGGCTTCGTAGGTTACGCTGCAAGTAGCTATAGTGGCTGGATCGCTGACAAGGTCAACGTCTCTTACGCTATCCTCGGTGCTCGTGGTGCTTTCCACTATCAGTTCGCTCCCAAGCTCGACACCTATGCTGGTATGATGATCTCTTATAACATCCATTCTTCAAATTACGATGGCTACTCAAACTTCATGAAGGGCAGCCACGTTGACTGGAGCATCTTCCTCGGTGGTCGCTACTTCTTCACGGAGAAGATCGGTGGCTTCGCTGAACTCGGCTACGGCTTCTACAACCTGAACCTCGGTGTTACCTTCAAGCTCTAATTGAAGTCCCCGAGCTGTAAGGCTCACAAATACAGCAGCGGCTGCGACCTCTCGGAGGTCGCAGCCGCTGCTCTTTTATATGCTATTATAGTACGAGGTCTATCGCTTGGGGGCGAAGGCCACGAGGCGCTCGGCCTCGTCGACGATGCGGTCAGCAGCCTCGGGGAGGGCGAGCTTGCGGATCTCTTCGGAGAGCGAAGCACACTGCGCAGCGTCCTGCACGAGGGCGATGGCACGAGGCGTCAGCTCTTCGCGGGCCTTGTCGTCGGGGATGAGGAGTGCTGCCGAGCGCGTCGAGAGCGCCAGCGCGTTCTTCGTCTGATGGTCTTCGGCTACGTTGGGCGAAGGGACGAGGATGGTAGGCTTGCCGAGGAAGCACAGCTCGGAGATCGAGCTGGCACCAGCGCGCGACACCACGACGTCTGCCACAGCATAAGCCAGATCCATACGCTGGATGAAGGCCGACGAGTAGACGGGGAAGTCATACGCCTTCAGCAGCTCCTGCGCCTTGGATTCGAAGCCCTTACCCGTCTGCCAGATGAGGGCGACACCCGACTGAGCCCACTCCTCGAGGCGCGAACCGATGCTCTCGTTGATACTCAGAGCGCCGAGACTCCCGCCGATGACGACGACGACGCGCTTCGTATCAGCGGGCAAGCCGAAGTGACGCAGCGCCTCTTCGCGCAGCCCGTCCTGCATATATTCGATAGCAGGACGCAGGGGATTCCCCGTCAGCACGATCTTATCCTTCGGGAAGAAGCGCTCCATCTCGGGGTACGCTACGCAGATGCGGTCGGCACGACGAGCGAGGAACTTATTCGTCACACCGGCATAAGAGTTCTGCTCCTGGATGAGCGTGGGGATGCCGAGGCTCTGTGCAGCCTTCAGCGTAGGTGCGCTGGCATAGCCCCCGACGCCGATGACGATCTCGGGGCGGAAGTCACGGATGATGTCGCGTGCCGTGATGAGCGCACGCAGGAAGTCTCGCACGACTCCCACATTGCGCCAGAGGCGCTTGCGGTCAAGGCCGCGGATCTTCAAACCGCGGATGGGGAAGCCCGCCTGGGGCACACGCTCCATCTCCATGCGCCCCTCGGCACCGATGAAGAGGATATCGATCTCGGGGTAGCGCCGGCGAAGGGCTTCGGCGATGGATACGGCAGGGAAGATATGCCCCCCTGTGCCACCGCCGCTGATGATAGCTCGCTGGATCATATTTCTATACGTAGTCTTGTGTGTCGGTATCGAGAAGAGGCTCTTCCACGACCTCCTCGGTCGCGGCGACCTCAGTGAACTCCGCCTCCTCTGTGTGGGGCTCACGCTTGGGCTTATCGACGCGCGAGGCCCCGATCATGATGCCGAAGGCCATGCTTGTCGCCAGGATCGACGACCCCCCGTAGCTGATGAGCGGGAGCGTCTGCCCTGTGGTGATGATCCCCGAGGCGACGATCATATTCACCAGCGCCTGCAGCGGATAGAGGATACCGAAGCCCTTGATGAGGTTGCTACGGAAGACGTTCGTCTGCTTGCGCGCCTCACGATAGCCGATGAGCATCCACACCAGATAGAGCGATGGGATGAAGAGCAGACCGAGGATGCCGTACTCCTCGATGATGATGGCGTAGAGGTAGTCGGAGTAGGCCTGCGAGAGGGAGTCACGCATCTTACTATTCCCTGGGCCACGACCGACGAGCTTGGAGTTGGCGATAGCCATACGGCCCATCTGCTCCTGACGGTTCTCGTCGGTGATGGCGAAGCGGTCTTCGCGCTCCTTGACGGCGCCATGCAGACGGTTGTGCCACGTGACGGCACGACCAGGCAGCATGCTCTCGGGGGCTAAGTAGAGGTAGGCACCACCCAAGACCACCGCTATGGCACCGATAGCCGTGACGCGATACATGAAGCGCTTAGGCGCCTTGAGTACCCACGAGTAGAGGTAGAGGAAAGCGAAGATGATGAGGAAGGTCGACAGGTTGCTCAGCAGCACCATGATCGAGAAGATGAAGATACGCCCCCAGTACATCCAGTAGTTGAACTCTTTGCGGGGATCTTCCTCCCGATCCTTCCCCGCTACGAATGCCCCCCAGATGACGACATAGACACGGAGGAACTCTGCAGGCTGGATGGTGATGAAGCCGAGGTTGATCCAGCGCTCAGCACCGTTGGTACTCTGCCCGAGCACGAACTGCGCCACGAAGAGCACCAGCATGATCAGCGTCGCCACCCTCGGCAGGGTATAGCGATAGAAGCGCCCAGAGCATCGGCTCAGCAAGATAGCCGAGCAGATACCGATAGCGAGCATGAGCGCATGCTTGAGGATGGGATTCAGTCGCCCGACGGAGAGGCTCTTATAGATCTCCGAGCTCAGCGCGCTCGATACGGTGTAGAGTGAGACCAAGACGAGCACGAAGTAGAGTGCCCACATGAGGCCGTTGCCCGCGAAGATGCGGCGCAGCCACGAGTCCTTCGGCTGGAGGGAGGTCGTCTGATCGTTAGGCATGCTTCTCCTCAGCTTGGATCAGGCCCTGTACCACTTCGCGGAAGCGGTCGCCTCGATGGATGTAGCTGGTGAAGAGGTCGAAGCTCGCACAGGCGGGAGAGAGCAGGACGGTGTCGCCTGGCTGAGCCATCTCACGAGCGTGGGCGATAGCCTCCTCCATGGAGAGAGCCGAGGCGATCTGAGGTACCTTGCCGTGGAAGCTCTTGTACAGCTTTAGCACGTCGGTCGTGAGGAAGACGAGCCCACGCGCCCCAGAGGTGATGAGCTCGGTGATATCCATGTAGTCATTCCCCTTGTCTTCGCCGCCGAGGATGAGTACGTAGGGCGTGGTCATCGTGCGCAGAGCGTAGTAGGTGGAGCTGACGTTGGTGGCCTTGGAGTCGTTGATATAGCGCACGCCATCGAGTACCCCGACCTTCTCGAGGCGGTGGGGGACGTTCACGAAGTCGCTGAGCGCACGTCTCAGGACGTCATGCGAGACGCCGAGACGCAGGGCTGCGATCGAGGCGGCCATAGCATTCTGCAGGTTGTGCGGCCCCTGGAGTGCGAGCTGGTCGATGGGGAACTCAAAGCTCTTCCCGTCGAAGTGCAGGCGCATCATATTGTCGTCCGACTTGTCGGCTGCGGAGCCTACCTGCGGATAGGTCAGGAAGGAGAGCGTCTGCATCGGCATGGGCTGGTGGCTCATGACGTAGCGAGAGACGAACTCATCTTCACCCCAATAGATGAAGGCATCCTCTGCGGTCTGGTTCTGCAGGATGCGCATCTTCGCCATAGCGTACTCCTCGAAGTTGTAGTGATAGCGGTCGAGGTGGTCGGGCGTGATATTCATCAGGAGGGCGATATGCACGCGGAACTTGTACATATCATCCAGCTGGAAGCTACTCAGCTCGACGACGAAGTAGTCGGGCTGCTCGTCGGGGATCACCTGACGGGCGAGGCTGAAGCCCACGTTCCCAGCCAGTGCGGGCTTCATACCCGCCTCGGTGAGGATGTGGTGCAGCCACATCGTCGTCGTGGTCTTCCCATTGCTCCCCGTGATACCGATGACCTTACCCTTGAGGTAGCGACCTGCCAGCTCGATCTCGGAGATGACGGGGATGCCACGCTCACGGATAGCTACCATGATAGGCGCCTTCTCGGGGATACCAGGGCTCTTGACGATCTCCTCGGCACGCAGGATGAGCTCCGTGGTGTGGCTACCCTCTTCGTAGGGGATGCCATTGGCTTCGAGCTCTTGCTTGTACTTCGGGGCGATATGCCCGTAGTCCGAGACCATGACGGATATACCACGACTCTGGTATAATAGGGCTGCGCCGACACCGCTTTCGCCAGCGCCCAGGACGACGGCCTGGAACTTCTCTTCTATCATCTTATTTGTCTTGCTATGGGGTGCAATGGGAGGTAGGGCAAAGGACCTCTTCACCCTACCTCGCATAGCCTGCTTTTAGACTACAATTTTCGTCATTTTCGCCCATATATGCAAGCTGTATGCGTGCGCACTCGCGCGAGGAAGGAGCGCTACACCTTTGCACGGAGGGGGCAAATAGTCGCTTTTTCTCCCCCACCTTCCCCTCGATGCGAAGAAAAGAAAAGCTTTACCTGCCCCATGCGACATTTAGACAACACCCGAGTATCACATATATCCCCTACCTTTACACCCATAAGTACAGCCCCAGATACATCAGCAAGACAGCATGCAGCTACACGAGTGGACGATCAATGATTTCAAGGGAGATCCTGGCATAGACTACTGCCATGACAAGTTCCTCTTTGCCCATAGCCTGCACACGCTCCCCGAGCGGATGATAGGGGCTCGCATGCACTTCGGCATGGCGATCTACTGCCGTCAGGGGACGATACAGATCGCAATTGACGGCCGGCAGTATCGCCTTGAGCAAGGGCAGAGGCTTAGCTACCAAGAGGGCTCTCTCATCGAGGAATGCCTCGCCTCGAGCGATGCCGATCTGGTCCTCACGGGACTCTCATGGGAGCTCATCGAGGCGACCGAGGCGCTGAATACCGTGGTATGGAGCATCGTGGACTATGTACACCAGTCACCCATCTACACTCTCAGCGAGGAAGTGCTGAGCCTGACCAAGATCTATCACCAGCAGATCTACAAGCTCTGTCACTCGCCCAATCCCCTCTTCCGTGACGAACTCCTGCACATCCATATCCAGGCGCTCCTCTACGCCTTCATCCGTGAGGTCAGCGAAGAGCTCCGCCAAGCGACCCCGCAAGACCTAAGCCGTGCCAGCCAGCAGGCACGTCTCTTCTTCGACCTGCTGGGTATGCGACGCGGGCGCATACGCTCCGTCTCGGAGGTCGCTACCCTGATGAACCTCACGCCGAAGCACCTTTCACGCATCATCAAGGAGCAAACAGGAGAGACACCCATCCACTTCATCCATCAGTATATGATGCGCGCCATCACGCAGGAGCTACGCTACTCAAGCAAGACAGCTAAGGAGATTGCCTTCCAGCAGGGCTTCTCGAGCCTTGCCTTCTTCGGCAAGTTCGTCAAGCAGCAGACGGGCCTCACGCCCACCGAGTACCGCAAGAAGCTCCAGACAGGCGAAGGCGTGACACCGAGCTAAACCACGACACACCCGCCCGCCCCAGCGCAACATCCCTCTTCCCCGCCATAGTCCGAGCCCCTCGCCTATCGCGGGGATTTTTCTCATCCAGCGGAAGGAAAAGCCTCCTCCTCCACGAAGAAAAAGCCCCTTCCTCTACGCCATTTCCTCTGTCCACGCACGTAGTCCTAAGGACTCGGCACGTAATCTCTATGATCCACGTACGTAGATTTTAGAGCCAGGCACGTGGACAAAGCTTTTCTACTACTCATCCGCAACTCCTCCCCGCACTCGGATGAAGTTATCCAGCTACTCGTCACCCTTTTTTCTCCCCTAAAATCCAAGGGAAAACTTATTACCTTTGAGTCATCTAACACTTACAGCTACTCTATGGCTCTCTTTACTCTCGGAGAATACACGATCAAAGCTACCCGACAAGTCGGACGCCAATTCAAGATGCTCACCCATCCGATCCCCTCGGCTGTAAGAGCGCTATCGGTCTTACTATTCTTCGCACTCTTTCTCCCCTCTAATGAAGGATATGCTCAGACGCAGGTCGCAGCCTTGCGCGACTACCACCACTACCAGCGAGTGACAGGAGATAATCGAGGCGCCCCTAAAGGCTACTACTTTGAGGACCAACACCGCGATCTGGATAAGTTTGCTGGTGAATGGGAGGGTGCTGGCTTTGGTGGCTACCAGTGGCGTACCCGTATCGCCGTGCAAAAGAAAGTGGACCGCCACAGTTCCTATTGGTCCGATGTCCTTGGCTTAGAGCTATCAATCACAAAGGATAGTAAGCGAGCTATCACGCCAACCGGAAATCTAATCTCTGGAACTTCTTTAATTCAAGGATGGGGGCTTCAATGGGAGCAGGAGAAGCAATCTGTAGACCCTAATATCTATAAGGTCCTCTTCGCTTACGGTGCATCTGACAAGCCTTACCAGGGGACAGTCGAACTGCGTCTCTATATCAATGACACCCACGACACGATTGTGATACGACGGGGATATACTATCGAGATAGAGCACAGTGCGAACATCCCTGATTATATCCCCTCTGGGGGCTATCTGGCAGAAGTCTGTACACTACGACGCGTGAAGAAGTAGGGAAAGTTCCTTATACAGCCTCGGGCAAAGCATACGGAAGCCCACCTTGGCACAGAGCTACCTCGATCGAAATAGCAGGAGAAGGCGATCGCCTTCTCCTGTCTTGTCTTTAGCCCTTTCCCCCGCTGGGCGAGTAATAGGATATGCAGAGGTCGCAATGAGCAAGAGGAGTAGACGTGCAGACGATGCGGCGTATGGAGGCCAACGGCACGGGAGGATTTCGATGCGTAAGCCCTGCCCACGAGGTCAGCGCCCCCAGAGGCACGGGGGCTTTTCCTTATCTTTGTAATCTAACAGCTATTTAATCGTATAGGAAGAAAACCTACTTTTTACTCGACATGCAGCGCTTGAACTTCCGCCCCATGCTCATCGATAGCCTCAAGGGCTACACGCGGCAGGGCCTCACGCGTGACCTCTTAGCGGGGCTCATCGTGGGGATCGTCGCCCTACCTATGGCCATCGCCTTCGCTATCGCCAGCGGGGTATCGCCCGAAGTGGGGCTCGTGACCGCCGTCCTCGGGGGGCTCATCGTCTCGGCTCTCGGGGGTAGCTCCGTGCAGATCGGGGGGCCTACGGGCGCCTTCATCATCATCGTCCTCGGCATCATCGGCGAATACGGTCAGGGCGGACTACTCATCGCCACGCTGATGGCGGGTATCCTCCTCCTGCTGATGGGCGCGCTGAAGCTCGGATCGCTCATCAAGTTCATCCCCTATCCGATTATCTTAGGCTTCACGGCGGGTATCGCTGTGACCATCTTCACCACGCAGGTCAATGACCTCCTCGGCCTCGGGCTGACGGGTCTACCGAAGGAGTTTGTACCGAAGTGGGGCGTCCTCCTCTCCTCGCTCGGCTCCGTCCACCTGCCTACGCTCGCCATCGGTCTGGGGAGCATCCTCCTCATCCAGCTCACCCCACGCGTCACAAAGGTCGTCCCTGGCTCCCTCGTCGCCATCATCGTGATGACCATCGTCTGCTACCTCCTCAAGGAGTATGCTGGCGTCACGGGCCTCGACACCATCGGTGACCGCTACACGATCTCCTCGAAGATCCCCGACCTCGTCGTGCCCGAGCTGAGCTGGGCGACGATGCAGCACCTCATCGGCCCCGCCTTCACCATCGCCCTCCTTGGCGCTATCGAGTCCCTCCTCTCGGCCAGCGTCGCTGACGGGGTCATCGGTGAGCGCCACCGCTCGAATACCGAGCTGATGGCCCAGGGCGTAGCCAATATCATCGTGCCCTTCTTCGGTGGGATCCCCGTCACGGGAGCTATCGCCCGCACGATGACCAACATCAACAACGGCGCCCGCACGCCCATCGCAGGCATCACGCACGCTCTGGTCCTCCTACTGATCTTCCTCTTCCTCATGCCCCTGATGGCCTACATCCCTATGGCCTGCCTCTCGGGGGTGCTCGTCGTCATCTCGTACAACATGAGCGGATGGCGCTCGGTACGCGCTTCGCTGCGTGGCCCGAAGAGCGATATCGCGGTGCTCGCCGTCACCTTCTTCCTCACGGTACTCTTCGACCTCACCATAGCTATCGAGCTGGGTCTCCTACTGTCCATGCTCCTCTTCATGCGCCGTATCATCGAGTCCACACGCATCGTCGTCTCCCGCGACAAGCTCCACGTGCACAGCTCCGAGGATGACGGCCAGCTCGCAGGTCGTGAGGAAGCCCTCGACCTGCCGAAGGGCGTCGAGGTCTACGAGATCGAAGGCCCCTTCTTCTTCGGTATCGCCAACCGCTTCGAGGAGATCGTCCTCGCCACCAAGGCGCGCCCGAAGGTGCGCATCCTGCGTATGCGTCAGGTGCCCTTCATGGACTCGACGGCCGTGCGCAACCTCCGCATTCTCATCGAGACCTCACAGGCTGAGGGCATCCAGCTCGTCCTCTCGGGCGTGCGCCCCAGCGTCCATGAGACCCTGCGTGCCACAGGCATCGCCGACCTCATCGGCGACACCTACATCTGCCCCAATATCCACGAGGCCCTCACGACGGCCTCCCAATACATAGCCCAGATAAGCGAATGAAAATAGGTACGGTCGATCTCGGGGAGCGCCCCCTACTACTGGCCCCCATGGAGGATGTGACGGATGCCGCCTTCCGTCTCCTCTGTCGCCGCTTCGGTGCAGACATGGTCTACACCGAGTTCCTCAGTGCTGACGCCCTCATCCGTCAGGTCGCTGGCACGACGCGCAAGCTCGAGATCAGCGCCGAAGAGCGCCCCGTAGCCATCCAGATCTACGGCCGCGAGGTCGAGCCTATGGTCGAGGCCGCCCGCATCGCCGAGGCCGCTGGCCCCGAGGTGCTGGACCTGAACTTCGGTTGCCCCGTCAAGCGTGTCGCTGGCAAGGGCGCTGGTAGCGGTATGCTTCGCTGCCCCGACGTCATGCTCCGCATCGTCAGCGAGGTCGTCAAGGCCGTGAAGATCCCCGTCACCGTAAAGACCCGCCTCGGCTGGGACAACGATAGTAAGATCATCGTCGAGCTCGCCGAAGCCCTCCAGGACGTGGGCATCCAAGCCCTCACCATCCACGGCCGTACCCGCGCCCAGATGTACACCGGCTCTGCCGACTGGACGCTCATCGGCAAGGTGAAGGAGAATCCCCGCATGCACATCCCTATCATCGGCAATGGTGACATCACCACGGGCGAAGAGGTGAAGCGTGCCTTCGACACCTACGGCGTCGATGCCGTGATGGTCGGGCGTGCTACCATCGGCCAGCCCTGGATCTTCGAGGAGATGAAGCACTACCTCCAGACGGGCGAGCCTGCTCCCCGCCACCCGAAGGCCTTCTACGTCGACGTACTTCGCCAGCTCGTCGACAACAACATCCGCAAGCTCGACGAGCGACGTGGCATCCTCCACAGCCGCCGCCATATAGCCGCCAGCCCGATCTTCAAGGGTATCGATAACTTCCGCCCCGTACGCATCGCCATGCTCAAGGCTGCCACACGCGAAGAGCTCTTCGCCGAGGTCGCCCGCGCTGAGGAGATGCTCCTCGCCACCGGCGAGCACTGGGACGCCCCCACACTCTAATAGCCCCATCTATCACATACCTCACACGGCAGACAATGAATAAGACGAAGCTCCGCCTCTCCCTCCTTCTCCTCGGCTCCATCGCTCTCGGCTCCTGCTCCCGCAGCGGAGGCAATGAGTTCACCGCCGAAGGCACCATCACCGATGCCGCAGGCAAGACGCTCTACCTCGAGACGACCGACACCGACGAACCTCAGCTCATCGACTCCGTGACCCTCGACGAGAAGGGTCGCTTCCGCTTCCGTCGCGAGGCACATAGCTATCCCGCCTTCTACCGCCTGCGCCTCGGGGAGAGCTTCATCCCCTTCGCAGCCGACTCCGTCACGCACCTCACCCTCTCCGCCTCGGGCAAGGACCTCTTCTCGACCTACAAGATCGAGTCGGGCGACGAGGCCAATAAGCAGATCCGTGAGATCGGTCAGCTGCGCACCGCCACCGACAAGGCTATCGAGGCGATCCTCACACAGCTCAATAATGGCACCCTCGACCGTGGCATCGCTCTGGCACGTATTGACTCGCTCTCCACACAGCTGAAGAACACCCTCACGAGCAAGTACATCTTCAGCGACCCCAAGGGCGCTGCCGCCTACTACGCCCTCTTCCAGAGCTACCTCGGCGGGACGTACTTCTCCATCGACCATCCTGGCGATGACCGCGCCTTCGCCGCTGTCGCCACGGCCTACGATGCCTTCCACCCCAATGCCCCCTACACGCCGCTCCTGAAGCAGGCGGCCCTGCGCTCCATCGCTATGGCGCGTGCCCGTCAGCGTGAGGCCCATCCCGACACGACGATGACGGCTGCGCCCGTGGAGGTCGTCGCCTTCCCCGAGATCCGCCTGCGTGACCAGAAGGGGCAGATGCGCTCCCTCACTGCTGAGGTCGCTAAGGGTCACCCCGTCCTCGTCTGCTTCACCGCCTACGCTGGCGACTGGTCTCCCGCCCTCGTCGCCGAGCTGCGCACCCTGCAGTCCGCCCACCCCGACCTCATCATCTTCGAAGTCTCCGAAGACCAAGACGCCTATCTGTGGAAGAATGCTTCACGCGCTCTGCCCTGGATCTGCGTCCAAGACCTCAACCATACCGCAGCTCAGGACTACAATACCCAGAGCCTGCCTTCCTTCTATGCTATCCGCGGTAGCGAGCTGAAGCGCCTCGCTGAGCCCGCCGATATCTTCCGCTAATCCGACATCCCACTCCGTATGAGTAAGCATTCAGTAGCCCACTACCAGCGGCTCAATGGCCGACGCTCCTTCTCCTCGCCCCACCGCAGTCGTGGCCGAGGCACGCGCGTCTTCGTCATCCTGATCCTCATCATCGTAGCCGCAGCAGCCCTCGCTGGTGGCTATCTCTATACCACACCTGCTGGTCGCCCCGCCACCGACACGACCTACCTCCTCGTAGCCCCAGGGAGCAAGTACTCCGAGCTACGTGAGCAGATGCAGAAGAAGCTCTGGCTGCGCTTCCCCCGTGTCTTCGACCGCCTTGCGGCAGTGCAGGGGCTTAGCGAGACGGGCGATGCGCTGCGCCCAGGTCGCTACGCCGTCCTCCGCACCACGACGATGCAGGAGCTCATCACCCTCCTCAAGGAGGGGAAGGATAGCCCGCTGAAGCTCACACCTCCCTCCGTACGCAAGGACTCCGAGCTCGTGGACTTCCTCGCCCAGCACCTCTGGGTGAAGGCCGACACGCTCCGCACGCTCCTCGCTGACTCCGCTCTCATGGCGCAGTATGGCACGAAGCCAGGCGCCTTCTACTCCAAGGTCATCCGCGAGCCCCACACCCTGCGCTGGGCTGCCTCAGGGCGCGAAGTCCTCGACAGCCTCCACGCCCACTACCAGCTCTTCTGGAAGGGTAAGCGCACCGAGGAGGCAGAGCGCCTCGGGCTGAATCCCCTCGAGGTGACGACACTCGCCTCCATCGTCGAGAGCGAATCAGGTAAGCGCGATGAGTACCGCCGTATCGCTGGGCTCTACCTCAACCGCCTGCGCAAGGAGATGCGCCTGCAGTCCGACCCCACGGTCAAGTACGCCCTCGGCAACTTTGACCTCAAGCGCATCCGTGGTGAGCACCTCATGGTGAACTCCCCCTACAATACCTACAAGGTCACGGGCCTGCCCCCGACGCCTATCGTCCAGCCCCGCACGAGCACCATCGACAGCGTCCTCGCTGCCGAGAGCCACGACTACCTCTATATGTGTGCTAAGGAGGACTTCTCAGGCTACCACAACTTCGCCTCCTCCTTCGCCGTGCACATGCTGAATGCTAAGCGCTACCAGCAAGCCCTCAACGACCGAGGCATCCAATGAACCAGCCCCAGCAACAGACTTCTCCCGAGGCGTGGACCGAGCGTACCCGCCTCCTCTTCGGTGACGATCGCGTGAGCGAGCTCGCCCAGTGTCACGTCCTCATCGTCGGTCTCGGCGGTGTCGGTGGCTTCGCAGCCGAGCTCATCGCCCGCGCAGGCATCGGTCGTATGACCATCGTCGACGCCGACATCGTGCAGCCCTCGAATATCAACCGCCAGCTCGTAGCTACCACCGAGACCATCGGCGAGGCGAAAGCCAGCGTCCTGGCTGCACGCCTTCGCGCCATAAACCCCCACATCCAGCTGGAGGTCATCGAGGCCTTCCTCAAGGATGAGAATATGATCGAGCTCCTCGACCGCCACCGCTACGACTACGTCATCGATGCCATCGACTCGCTGAGCCCGAAGGTGCACCTCATCGCCAAGTCCATAGAGCGCGGCCTGCCGATCATCAGCTCCATGGGTGCAGGCGCCAAGAGCGACCCGACGCAGATCCACCAGGCCGACCTGAATAAGAGCTACAACTGTACGCTGGCACGTGCCCTGCGCAAGCGCCTGCGTAAGTTCGGCATCCACAAGGGACTCCCCGTGGTCTTCTCCGCGGAGCTCCCAGACTCCGACGCCGTCAAGGAGATCGAGGGCGAGCAGTGTAAGCGCTCTACCGCTGGCACTGTCTCCTATATGCCCGCGCTCTTCGGCTGTCATCTGGCGGCCTACGTCATCCAGCATATCCAGCATCACCCCACCACTGAGCCTACCAGCCTATGATCATCGAGGCTACCCATATACATAAGAGCTTCGGCTCTCTCGAGGTCCTCAAGGGCATCGACCTCACCGTCGCGCCCCGAGAGATCATCTCCATCGTCGGAGCCAGCGGCGCAGGGAAGACGACCCTACTCCAGATCCTCGGCACACTCGAAGCCCCTGCCGAAGGTGCTTCGCTGAAGATCTGCGGGGAGGAAGTCACCCGCCTCAGCGCCCGCCGTCAAGCCGAGCTCCGCAATCGCCAGATAGGCTTCATCTTCCAGGCGCACCAGCTCCTACCGGAGTTCACTGCACTGGAGAACGTTATGCTCCCCGCCCTCATCGCTGGAGAGTCCCGCTCGAAGGTACGTGAGCGTGCCCTTGGGCTCCTCGAGCGTCTCGGCCTTGCGGAGCGTGCCTCACACAAGCCGGCCGAGCTGTCGGGCGGTGAGAGCCAGCGTGTCGCCGTAGCCCGCGCCCTCATCAATTCGCCTGCGGTCATCTTCGCCGACGAACCATCGGGGAGCCTTGACACGGCGAATAAACAGAGCCTTCACCAGCTCTTCTTCGATCTGCGTGACGAACTCGGCCAGACCTTCGTCATCGTCACCCACGACCCCGACTTTGCCGCCCAAGCCGACCGCATGATCGTGCTGCGCGACGGCCGTATCGAGGCCATACACACCCGCACCGAAGCCCCCACCGAGGAGCACGTCGGCTAAGCCACCCCAGCGATGCGTCAGAGGAAGACCACCACGAGCCGCAGTGAGCGCCTATTCTTACTCATCCTCTCGCTCATCACCCTCTCGGGGCTGGCACTCTACGCCTTCGCCCCGCACAGCTCGCCCGCCCCACAGCCTATGCAGGCTACCGAAGCAGGAAGCACCTCCGAGAGCAACGCTCCCGAAGGACAGCAGCCCCACCGCGATAGCCTCATACGTGACCCGCACTATGTAGGCCCGCCAGCAGGAGCTGCAGCGCGTGGGGAGAAGTTCGCCCACTACGTCAGCCTTGACCTCAACCGCATCGACTCGCTGACGCTCCTGCGTGTCCCAGGTATCGGTCCCGTCTATGCCCATCGCATCCTCGCTCTACGTGAGCGCCTCGGTGGCTACTACACCGTCTTGCAGCTGCAGGAGGTCTATGGCATGGATGAGGATAAGTTCCTCGCCCTGCGCCCATGGTTCGTCATCAAGACACCGCCGAAGCGCTTCGCCCTCCCCCAGCTCCGTGCCGACTCCCTCCCCTGGCATCCCTACCTCTCCCGAGAGCAGAGTGCCACCCTACGCAAGCTCATCCTGCGCCACGGCAAGCGTCTTAGCTGGGGAGTCCTGCGCACTGCGGGGCCTTTCTCCCGCGAGGATAGCATTCGCCTCAGCCCCTACTTCGTAGACGGCACGGCAGCACACACCACAGATAGTATTCCTAATCAACCATAAGCCCTATGTATCCAATCAGTCGTCTGCGTCGCCTACGCATGACTCCCAACCTCCGTGCGCTCGTTCGTGAGACCGCTCTCGAGCCCGCTGACTTCATCGCTCCCCTCTTCGTCGTCCACGGCAGTGGCATCCGCGAGGAGATCAAGACCATGCCTGGGCAGTACCGCCTCTCGGTCGATGAGCTCGTCAAGGAGTGCGAAGGCCTCTACAGTGTAGGCGTACTCTCGGTGATGCTCTTCGGTATCCCCGAGCACAAGGACCACACCGGTAGCGAAGCCTATTCACACAACGGCATCGTACAGCAGGGTATCCGCGCGCTCAAGGCCGCTCTACCCGACCTCATCGTCATCGCAGATATCTGCATGTGCGAATACACCGACCACGGCCACTGCGGCATCCTCCATGACCACTATACCGTGGACAATGATGCCACGCTCCCCTATCTCTGCCGTCAGGCGGTCTCCTTCGCCGAAGCAGGTGCCGACATCGTCGCGCCCTCCGATATGATGGATGGTCGTATCGCCGCCATGCGTCAGGCCCTCGACGAAGCTGGCTACGAGCAGCTCCCCATCATGTCGTACGCTGCGAAGTTCAGCTCCGCCTTCTACGGTCCCTTCCGTGACGCTGCCGACTCCGCCCCCAGCTTCGGTGACCGCCGCAGCTACCAGATGGATCCTGCGAACATCCGTGAGGCTATGCGTGAGATCGAAGGCGACATCGCCGAAGGTGCAGACATCGTCATGGTCAAGCCCGCCCTACCCTACCTCGACGTCATCCGCTGGGCACGCGACCGCTACGACCTGCCCTTGGCTGCCTATCAGGTCAGTGGCGAATATGCCATGATCCAGGCCGCTGGTCTCAATGGCTGGATCGACCGCGAGCGCATCATGATGGAGAGCCTGCTCTCGATCAAGCGCGCTGGTGCCGACCTCATCCTCACCTACTTCGCACGCGAAGCTGCTGAGCTTCTTCGCCGCTAAGAGCCGACCGCTATGGCCTACCGTCGTCCCCTGACCCCGACGCAGATGGTCGTCATCACCATCCTCTGGCTGGTGCTGGTCATCTGGATCATCTCCTCTGGCCTGCGCCTCGATGGCTTGACGATCCTCATGCTCGCCTTCTCGGGCGTCACGGTCTTCTACCCCATCATCAAGAGCTGGCGCGAGCGCAAGAAGAAGTAAGCCCAGCCCCGCAAAGCGCAGCCCGCCCCCGTCCAATATGAGTGGACGGGGGCGGGCTGCGCTTTGTGGAAGGGAATAGGTTAACGATATGCCGATTTGCTTAACATATCCGCTACGATAGGTTAACGAAATGCCGTTTTCGTTAACCTATCCACCTCGCGAAGGAGATGCCTTTACCTACGGGCGAGGTCGTCGTGCGTCAGCTGGAGGAGTGCACGGCCGAGGGCTGTGCGGCGCTCCGAGGGTGCGGGAGTCACCTCAATACCACGGCCGCTGACATTGTCCATCACCGTGACGCCCGTGCTGTCGACGAAGCCGAAGCCATCATTGAACGTGTAGTAGGCGAAGGGATAGGTATAGTTCGGCGCAAGGACATTGCGGGCAAAGGTGAACGAGCGGTAGCTGAGCCCGAGCTGCGCCAGGAGCGTCGCCGAGAGGTCGGACTGCGTCATCAGCGCATCGACGACACGGGGCGAGCGCACTGCACCACCGATCCAGAGCAGCGGGATGTGGTGCACGGCCGTGCTATTGCGGTCGTCTGATCCCAGCTCCGTATAGCCGTGGTCAGCCACACAGATGATGAGGAGGTCCTTCCACTGTGGGGTCGCCTTGAGGCGTGCGACGAAGCGCCCCAGCGACTCATCAAGGTAGGCAAAGGCATTCGACACAGGTGAAGATAGGCGCTTGTACGGCACGTCAAACGGCTCGTGACTGCTGAGCGTGAGCATCGTCTTGTACCACGGGCGATCCGCAGGCATACGGACGATCTCATCATAGAGGACATCGAAGGCAGGGCCGTCAGGCACACCCCAGTTCGTCCGCGGGAGGCTACGAGGGAGCGAGTGGTCGTCGGTGACCTGCTGATAGCCCG
>ERZ772972.85-NODE-85-length-30323-cov-29.345778_pt1 | contig 30323 bp, 23 predicted proteins | sample MGYA00580673_ERZ772972 | MGnify/ENA primary metagenome ERZ772972 (study PRJEB29015, sample SAMEA2738051) | human oral metagenome | biome: human oral; feature: human-associated habitat; material: saliva | place: China | collected 2229 ... | reverse complement strand
CTATGATCAAATCCAGTGGAAAATCCATTCTTCTTGGAGCCCTTTGCTGGATTGCTATCATCCTGACTAGTCTTGGCATGCAATTACTCATCGGTATTTACTAAGAAAAAAGGGAGTCTAAAGGCTACCTCAGAACGTAGACAAACGTCATTTTTGGCGTTTTATCTACGATGAAAAAACTAAAGAATACATTCTCATGCTGGAACACATTTTGGAATTCGTAATGTATGTTGAACCCGACGGGTCATATACCGAAGACAAAAATACTGCCGAAGGGGACGATAGCGGCGCTTACATTCTCCAATATTCAGATGGATTTTGGACTGTCGTTGGCTCGCTTTCTCAAGAGCAGCTGAAGGAAAAAGGGCTACTGAAATAACCCCATAACCATTGAGAAGCCACATGTGTTTCGAGAAGCCACCAAAGAAGTGGCTTTTCGAAACACATGTGGCTTCTCGGCGCATAGGTATCAGCGCATGGTGACTTCCGTAAAATGGTGTCTATGGCTAAGAAAACTAAAGGTAAGAAGAGCGGCGCAGCAACCGCCGCCGTAGCACTGCTGACCGAGACGAACACCCCCTTCCAGATGCGCGAATACGAGCATGTTGAGGGCGTCACTTCCTTCGGTGAAGAGGCCGCGAAGAGCCTCGGCGCCTCCGAGGAGCAGGTGTTCAAGACCCTGCTGATTGTGCACGAGAAGGATTTCGCGGTCGCGATCGTGCCGGTCTCTGGCAAGCTGAACATTAAGGCTGCTGCCGCTGCGCTGGGTTGGAAGAGCGCCTCCATGTGCGACCCGAAGGTTGCCGAGCGCCGCACCGGCTACGTGGTGGGCGGTATTTCTCCGCTGGGTCAGAAGACCCCCTCCCCCACCCTGCTCGATGAGTCTGCGCAGCTTTTTGACACGATCATGGTTTCTGGCGGTAAGCGCGGCCTGGATGTTGAGCTCGCCCCGGACGACCTGCTGAAGCTCACCAACGGCAAGTACGCTGACATCCGCGCTTAGTCCGCGCGTAGCGGGAATAATCCGCCCGGCCGCGGCGTTACACATGCCGTAAGAGCCTGGGCATGAGAGCAAAGTGAAGGAGTCATGATGGGCAACTCGCTACCCGGCGTGGGTGCTATCGCCAAGAACTGGCGTGAAGTCCTCAAGCCTGAAGAGTACGCTGTTCTGCGTGAGGGCGGCACCGAGCGCGCGTTCACGGGCGAGTATTGGAACACCCACACGGAGGGTGTGTATTCTTGCCGTGCCTGCGGTACGGAGCTGTTCCGTTCCGATCAGAAGTTCGATTCGCATTGTGGTTGGCCGTCGTTTTTCGCGCCGCTGGCTGAGAACCGTGTGCGTTATCTGGAGGATACGACGTTCGGTATGCGCCGTGTGGAGGTGCGTTGCGCCGCCTGCGATTCGCACCTGGGCCACGTGTTTGAGGGTGAGGGTTACCCGACTCCCACGGATTTGCGGTATTGCATTAATTCGGTGTGCCTGACGCTGACCCCCGCTGGTGAAGCACAACCTGGCGATAACGATACCCCGGTTGACGAGGCGGAATCCACCGAATAGACCCCGCCAATGCCCCCAGCAGGCACGCCGGTGAACCGCTTATTGTGAGTCTCTCTAAATTCGAGGCTTTAAGCTCGGGCGGGTAGAATGGCGTAGTGCCTTCGCGGGCACGCCACCCCGCCCGGGCTCGTGTTTGCTCGGGCGTACGCCTACCCGGGCATCTGGCGCATCGTATGGGCGCGTCGAACCAGACAGAGGAAAAGGAATGAGTGCATGAGTACCGCAGCTGAACAGAATGCCGCTGGCACCCCTCAGCTGACCCTTCACGGTATCGAAGTTCCGGACGTTGTTCCTCTGGAGGCCCCTTCCTCACCGATTCCGACTCTCATCACCACTGAGAGCGGTCTGCGTCGTGCCGCTGAGCAGTTGGCGGCGGCGTCGGGCCCGGTGGCTGTTGATACGGAGCGTGCTCAGGGCATCCGCTACGGTTCGCGTGCCTTTTTGGTGCAGCTTAAGCGTGAAGATCAGCTGTACCTGATTGACCCTGAGGCGTTCAAGGATTTGCGCATTATTAACGATGCTTTGGCGGATGCTGAGTGGGTTATTCACGCCGCGATTCAGGACTTCCCGAGCTTGGACATGCTCGGTATGCGCCCGAACCGCCTGTTTGATACGGAGCTTGGTGCGCGTCTTGCCGGTCTGGAGCGCGTGAACCTGGGTGCGACCGTTGAGGAGCTGCTCGGCTATAAGCTGGCGAAGAAGCACTCGAAGGAAGACTGGTCGCGCCGCCCCCTGCCGGAGTCCTGGCTGAACTATGCGCTGCTGGACGTTGACGTGCTCATTGATTTGCGTGACGCGTTGGAGGATTTGCTCCGCCAGCAGGGTAAGCTGCAATACGCCCTGGAGGAGTTCGAGTACCTGTGTAAGACCCCGGTGAAGGATCCTGCGGATCAGCCGGAGCGTTGGCGTAAGACGAAGGGCCGCACGATGTTGCGTTCGGTCAAGCAGCTGACGGCGTTGCGTAATCTGTGGCTTGAGCGTGACTCGCTGGCGCGTAAGAAGGATGTTGACGCGAAGCGTCTGCTGCCCGATTCTGCGATTGTGGAGGCGGCACGCACCATGCCCCGTAACGTGCCCGCCATCATGTCGATTCCCGGTTTTCAGACGCGCGGTCTGCGTCGTGAGGGCCCGCGCTGGGTGCGTGCTATTGCCGCGGCGGCACGCGGTGAGAACGCTGTACCGTTCACTTTGCCGTCGACTGCCCCGCCGCCGTTGAAGGCGTGGGAGTCTAAGCGCCCCGAGAACTTGGCGCTGTTCACCGAGGTTCGCCAGGCAATTGATGAGCTCTCTGAGAAGCTGACCATTCCGGCGCAGAACCTGATCACGACCGATTATGTTCGCCGCCTCTGCTGGGAGCCGCCGGCTCGTTTTGATGAGCAGACCCTGCGGGATGCGCTCGCCGAGTACGGTGCGCGTTCGTGGCAGACGGGTCTGGTTGCCCCCGTGATTGCGCCGATTTTTGCCCGCCACCTGGGGTAGATTTCTCTAACGCTGAATAGATGTGTGTGCCGGTTGGGTGTGTTGCTGATGCGACCGCCCGACCGGCATTTTGTGTGCGGCGGGTTTTTGCTTCGGGTTTTTGTCTCTGCTTTTTCTAGAGAGTTTGCCTTGAGAGCAAACGCGAACGAAGCTTAGCCTGCTCTCATTCGATTTTTATCCCAAACCGGCATAGTGTGGAGAGAGTACACGAAAGGAACCATCATGCCCGCACCCAACGGATGCTGCCGCTCTCAGAAGGCATGCGCCTCCCCCACTGCATCTGCCGCCGTCGACACCGCAGTCGATACCGCAGAGGTTGAATCTTCTGCTCGCGTCTTTTCCCGCCGCGTAACCCTCATCACCGGTGCCGTCGCATCCGGTGCGCTGCTCGCCTCCTGCGCTGAAGGTGACTCCAACGTCACCGTACCCGAAGGCAGCGTAGAGATGGGCGCCGCCTCCGCAGTGGGCGTAGGTAAGGCGGCTAAGCTGACCCACGGCTCCACGACCGTCATCGTCTCCCAGCCCTCTTCGGGCGAATACAAGGCGTTCAGCACCGTCTGCACCCACCAGGGCTGCCAGGTGCAGGTGCAGGACTCCAACCGCATCGTATGCCCCTGCCACGGCTCCGAGTACGCCGTAGCTGACGGCTCGGTCGTGCACGGTCCTGCGGAGGCGCCCCTGACCAGCTACCCGGTACAGGTGAAGGGCGGCAAGATTTTCGTCAGCGGCACCACCGATAAATCCTAAAACCGGCAGTTCAGAGGACGTACAGCAAAGCCCCACCCATCACAATGGGCGGGGCTCCTTGCTGTCTATACTGTGCTTGTCATTGAGCGCCTGCTATTGCGGCGCGCTACTGAGAGAAGCTCAGGCGGCACATCTCAGGTACGACCGCTAGCGGGTGTGGCGCGGCTTCTGACCCTCTTCACGAGCAAACGGCACCTTATCGCCAGCCAGCTGCGCACGCAAATCCGCGATAATGGTCTCCGCGGTCAGGCCGACCTCCTCAAGAATCTGCTCGCGGGAAGCATGCGGAATGAACTCCGCAGGAAGACCCAGCTCGCTCAGCGCGGTATCCACGCCAGCCGCACGCATTTCCTGGCGGATGCGCGAACCCACACCACCGGAACGCACGCCGTCCTCAATGGTCACCACAATGCGGTGATCACGAGCCAGCTCAATAACCGAAGACGGCACCGGCATCACCCAGCGCGGGTCAACCACGGTGGACTGGATACCCTCGGCGGCAAGCACCTTGGAGGCTTCCAAAGCCACGCGAGCCATCGCGCCCACGGCAACGAACAATACGTCACGCTGACCGGTCTCCGGGTGGGGCTCACCGGTGCGTGCCAGCACGTCCACACCGTCGCTGCGACGCTCCAGGGCGGGAATGTCCTCACCCACGGAGCCCTTCGGGTAACGAATCACGGTCGGTGCATCGTTGATAGCTACAGCCTCACGCAACTCTTCGCGCAGGGTCGCACCATCACGCGGAGCCGCCAGGTGCAGACCCGGAATGAACTGCAGCATCGCCAAATCCCACATGCCGTGGTGGCTTGCGCCGTCCGGACCGGTAATGCCGGAGCGGTCCAGCACCACGGTCACGCCCGCCTTATGCAGGGCAACGTCCATGAGCAGCTGGTCAAAGCCGCGGTTCAGGAAGGTTGCGTAGAGGGCAACCACCGGGTGCATGCCGCCGTACGCCAGGCCGGCACTCATCGCCACAGCGTGCTGCTCAGCGATACCCACGTCAATAACGCGCTCGGGGTGGCGCTTCTGGAATTCGCGCAAACCAACGGGAATGAGCATCGCGCCGGTAATACCGACGACGTTCTCCTGCTCATCCGCAATATCCGCGATTTCGCGACCAAAGACACCGGTCCACGACTCGGAGGTGCTGGTCGAAACATCCTCACCGGTCAGCGGGTCAATCTGGCCCACCGCGTGGAACTGGTCGTCCTCATTCGCGCGGGCGGGCGCGTAGCCGTGACCCTTCTCGGTAATGGCGTGCACAATCACCGGGCCAGCGTAGTTCTTCGCCGCGGTCAGTGCGTTCTCCACAGCCTGCTGGTCGTGGCCGTCAATGGGGCCCACGTACTTCATGCCTAGGTCTTCAAAAATGCCCTTGGGTACGACGACGTCCTTAATGCCCGCCTTCATGCCGTGCAGGCCGCGGTACACCATCTGACCGACGGGGCCGCCACGCTGCAGACCGATGCGCACCGCATCCAGGGCGTGGTCGTAGCGGTGATCGAGGCGCACGCGATCCACCTGCTGCTGCACACCGTGCTTGAGCTCAGAGAGCTGGTTCGCAAAACCGCCAATGGTCGGCGCGTAGGAGCGGCCGTTATCGTTGACCACAATCACGACCTTGCGGGTGCGGTCGGCAGCGATATTGTTCACTGCCTCCCACGCCATGCCGCCGGTCAGCGCGCCGTCGCCAATGAGGACCACGGTGTAGCGGTCATTTTCGCCGTTGAGCTTGTGCGCACGAGAAATACCGTCAGCCCACGAAATCGAGCTGGAGGCGTGCGAAGAAGCAATGATGTCGTGCTCAGACTCGCCGCGATCCGGGTAACCCGACAGGCCGCCCTTCTGACGCAGAGTCTTAAAGGCGTGACGACCAGTCACCAACTTATGCACATAGGACTGGTGGCCGGTGTCGAAAAGAATGTTGTCCTTGGGAGATTCGAAGACACGGTGGATGCCGAGGGTCAGCTCCACAACGCCCAGGTTCGGGCCCAGGTGACCGCCGGTCGCCGACACATTCGTCACGATGAACTGGCGGATCTCCTTAGAGAGCTCCTCCAGCTGCTCGTAGCTGAGGTTCTGCAGGTCCGCCGGAGACTGAATACCCGGGAGCAACTTGGCAGTGGCACCATCGCCAATGCTGTAGTCTGCGGTGGGTGCGCCACCGGCGGCGCTATTCGGGGTCTCCTCCTGCGGCAATGCGTTTTCAGCGGGCATACACCCACACTCCTCAAGGTTGGGGCACGGCTCATTCCGTGCGTTGGTTCTTCAATGATTCTACCGTTTACGGTGCCAAAAAGCAGATTTATACGCCCGCAGAGCAAGACGCACCGGGTTGAGCGAAAACAGCCTGAAATAACCCCTAGTGGGCAGGCTGGTGAACAGCCCAACCCGCCCAACACTGCGATTATTTGCTTCTTTGTTACGGCAACTAGCTGTGCGCTACGTGGTGCGGCGGCGGCGCGGACGAGGCTTCGCCGGGGCACGTTCAAAAAGCGCCACCGACTCCACATGATGCGTATTCGGGTACATATCAAACGCCCGAAGCTGCACCATGTCCCAACCCAGCTCACGCAAAATACCGGTGTCACGACCCAGGGATGCCGGGTCGCACGCCACGTACAGAATACGCTTGGGGTCCAGCGCATCCAGGCGTTCCAGGGTGGTTCGGTTCGCACCCTCACGGGACGGGTCAAGGACCACCGCATCAATGGCGGGGATTTCACCAAACTCAAGGGCGGTCTTCAAATCCACCAGGTGGCGTGCCACGTCGCCGCGAATCACCTCAATGCGGGTGTTCGCCGAGTTATCGGTGCGGGAGCAGCCATCCGGCGCGAAGTTCGAGCGGGCGTCCTTATGGGTTACCGGGGAGCCCTCAATGCTGACGACGGTACCCGTCGCGCCCACGGCGTCCGCGAGCGCGGCGGTGAACAGGCCCGCGCCGGCATACAGGTCGAGGGTGCATTCGCCTTCCTGCGGGCGGAGCATGGTGAGCATGGTTCCGACCATGGTGGAGGGGGCGGCGCGGTGAATCTGCCAGAAGCCGCCGGCAGACACCTGGTAGCTGAATCGGCGGGAGCCGAAGGTGACTTCTTCGGTGACGGAGCGCAGGCCCGCGCCGAGCAGCTGGTCGCCTTCGGGTACGCGGCGGTAGGGGCTGTGGGCGGAGCCGGGGCGGCGGCGCTTGGGTTTGCCGTTGGAGGTGGACTGCGGGGTGAAGAAGAGGGAGATTTTGCGCTTGGCGAGCAGTCCCCAGGCGTCGGATGCCTGCTGTTCGATGTCTTTGGCGACTTCTTCGATGGAGAAGCGCGGGTCGACGATGAACTGCAAGAGGACCCTGCCGCGGGAGGAGACGGTTGCCTCGACTTCGCGTACGCCGCGCAGGTTCAGCTTCTCAAGCTCCAGGTTGCGCAGTTCGGTGGCGGCGAGGGGAAAGTCGATGACCGGTACGGGCTGGGAGGCGCGGTAGGGGTGCATGCCGATGCGCCAGGTGACGGCGGAGTTCTTCTTACCGCTGTTCTTCTGGTCGCCGTCCTTCTCGTTGCCGGGCTGGGTGCGGACCTTGGTCACGTTGTAGCGCACGCGGGTACGCCAGGACAGGCCCTCGCTGTTATCGCGCAGGGGAAGCTCTTCAACGATGAGGTTGGTCAGCAGGGGCGATTCGAGGGGCAGGCCGCCCAGTCGGTTGATTTGGGTGCGGACGATATCGGTCTTGTAGCGTCGCTGCTCAGCCAGGCTGATGTGGCCGTATTCCATGCCGCCGAGTAGTTCGGGTACGCCGGTTGCTGCGGCGCGTTCTTCTTCGGTGGCGAGCGCATCCGCCTGAATCCAGGGGTGGGGGCGGCGTGCCAGGGAAGGTACGGGTACGGAGATTACATCTGCAAAGTAGAAGCGGCGCTTGGGGCCGATGGCGGTGATGCGCACTTCTGCCTGTTCACCGACGATGCCGTGACGCACGAAGATGACGCCCTGTTCGGTGCGCGCTACGAAGGCGCCGCCGTGTGCGGGTGCCTCACAGGTGACGGTGAGGGTCTGCCCGACGCTGTATCCGTCTACGTTGTTGGAGGCGGCAGGCGTGGTAGCAGGGTGAGTCACAGCATTGTCTCCTAAAGAATCACTTAATGTGAACTATTTTACACCGGTTTGTACCTTTACTCCGATTCCGACGCCCCGCAGGGGGCACCAAATAGGTTGCAAAGGGCAAAGTCCAGGCGCTATGCGGGGTGCTCAAGCAAAGTTACGGGGCAATTGACTGGGCTCGGCGCCAGGCAAATATTTCTGGGCGTTGGGCAATCATGCTGAGCGCTGGGCGATTATTACGGCTGGCGTTTCTTCTCACGCGCCACAGCGTCCGCCTCGTGCAGGCGACCGCGGTACACGGCGTGGCGGTTGCTCTGAATCAGCTCGCGGCCACCACCGGCTGAACGAGTAATCTTCGGGGCGACAGCTTCCGTTGGGCCTTCTGCTTCTACCGTTGATTCTTCGCTTTGTAAACGCTGGTCAAAGATCTCGTCATACACCTCATCCTCGTGCATCGCCCAGGGCACGGTCGCGGTCATGACGCCAGGCTCGTGCAGAAGCGCCTGCTTGAGGCGGCGCACCGTGCGGCGGTGCAGAAGACGCTGCCACCAATGCTTCACCACAAACTCCGGCAGGTACACCACCAAAATATCGCGCGGCGACTTCTTGCGGCGGCGGCGAATATACGAAACAACAGCCTCCACCGTGTCACGGTACGGCGAATCAATCACCGACAGCGGCACCGGAATGCCCAGGGCGTACCAGCGCTTCTTCACGACTTCCAGGGCGGCGCGGTCGTTGTTGACCGTCAGCGCCTCAATCGTGGAGGGGCGACCGGCACGCGCATAGGACAGGGCGCGAACCGCCGGGCGGCGCACACGCTCCACGTACACGATGGCGTGCACACGCGAAGGCAGTGCCGCAACATCCGCAACGGATTCGGCGTTCAGGGGGATGTCCAGGGCGGCATCCACCGCATCGTAGTGGCGGCGAGTCACAACCATACCTCCAACCATCAGGGCAATCATTCCAAGGGAGAGCCACGCACCGGCAGCGAACTTCGTCACCACAACAATGACCAGCACCGCGGCGGTTACGACCACACCCACCGCAGAGACAGCGATATCACGAATCAGGGCGCGGCGCGGCATCTGCGCGAGAGTAATACGTAGCAGACGCATGCGGTAGCGCACCACCGCCAGCTGCACCAGCACCATGGACAGGCACATGCCCACAATGTACAGCTGAATCAGCGAGTACACGTCCGAACCGAAAACGGTGGTGAGGAAAATTGAGAATGCCGACAGCGCCAGCACACCGTTCGCATACAGGCCGCGTGATTCCATGCTGCGGAAGAACACCGGCAGGTACTGGTAATCAGCCAGCGACGAGGCAATCACCGGGAAGCCGGTAAACGCAGTCAGCGAGGCAATAATCAGCACGCCCACCGTGGCAAACACCAGCAGCTGCGCGAAGAACGGCACACCCTGATAAATCGCCAAAGCCACCTGGTACAGCGCCGGCTTCTGGTGGAAGTACTCCCCCGGCGCGTGCCCGTCAATGAACAAGAAACGGGTCGTATCGTGCACCATGTGCACGCGGGTTGCCGCCGCAAAACCGAGCAGGCTCACCAGCAGGACCGAGGTAATCAGGCCCATCAGCATCATGGTGACCGCCGCATTATATTTCTTCGGGCGGCGGAAATACTTCACAGAATTAGAGATCGTAGAAACGCCCGAGAACGCCACCACACCGGCGGAGAACGAACGCGCCAGAAGCAGCACCAGCGCCAAGCCTTCCAGGGCATGATCGTGGTATTCGGGGGCAATCACGTAGGTCGCCGACTCAGCCAGCGGCAGGGTACCCGTCGCGGCACGAATCCAACCCACAATGAGGGTCGCTCCTAACAACGCCAAGAAAACGTACAGCGGCCAGTACGCAATCTTTCCCAGCAACTGCACGCCGCGCGACGCAAACAGCGTCAGGGCAACAATGAGCAGCACCGCAATGAGGGTGCGCCAATCCTGAATCTGCGGGTACAGCGCCACCAAAAACGAGGACGCCGAAGACATCGAAACCGCCACTGTGAGCATATAGTCCATCAGCGAGGAAGCGCCCATCACGATCGAGGGCAGCGCACCCAGCTTGTGGTGCACCAGCTGAATATCGCCCTTGGAGGCAATCTGGTTAATGTTGTACCGGTAGGTGCCAATCACCAGCAGACCCACCATCGCCACACCCAAACCAATCCAGGGCGAAAAAGCGAGCGCAGAGGCACCCGCGGCGGCAAGGGTCAGAATCATCTGATCGGCGGCGTAGGCGACCGAGGAGATACCGTCGGCGCCGAAAAGAGGCAGGGCGTAGCGCTTCGGCAGATTGACAGCCGAAAGATTTCGCGTGCTGACCGGCCTGCCGGTCAGGGCGATGCGCATCTTATCCCAACGATTCCTCACGCTGTTAAGGCTATAGGTCGCGGCTTCAAAGCTCAATTTTATTCAGCCGAATAGTGGGCATTGCGAGCGGAATATCACGGAGCCTCGGCGCGGAACCTCACCCGCCCATTACACTGGTAGAGGTAGGCGGTAACGCCTTATCGACACAAAACATCAACACATTCGGAGGGTTGTATGCCTCACTTCGTCATTATGGGTGCCGGACGCGTGGGCGTCATGTTGGCGCGCACTCTGGAAGCTTCGGGGCATACGGTCGCCGTCATTGACCAGGACGAACGCGCTTTCCAGCCGTTGCGTAAAGGCTTTGAGGGCCGTCTGGTGACCGGTGTTGGCTTCGATGCGGACACCCTCAAGCGTGCCGGCATTACCGAGGCGTACGCTTTTGCCGCCGTCTCTTCGGGCGATAACTCGAATATTATTGCCGCCCGTGTGGCACGCGAAATGTTCAAGGTGAAGAACGTTGTGGCGCGTGTGTACGACCCGAACCGCGCCGAATTCTTCCAGCGCATGGGCATCCCCACGGTCGCTTCGGTGCGTTGGTCCACCGACCAGGTGCTGCGCCGCCTGCTACCTGAGCAGGCGCTCAAGGGCGATTTCCGCGAACCCTCGGGCCGCCTCATGCTCACCGAGATTCCGCTCGACGACGGCTGGGCAGGCCACGCCCTGACCAGCATCGAAAGCGCCGCCGGGGTGCGCATCGCCTACATCACCCGCTTCGGCGAGGGCATGCTCCCCCGCCCGGACAGCGTCTACCAGCAGGGCGATAGCGTACACGTCATGATGCGCACCGACGACGTTGCGGACGTAACCCGCATCCTCTCCCGCCCGCCGCGCGTTGAAGACGAAGAAGCGGAGGCTGAGGGGGACTACGCCCCCGCTTCGGGCCACCGCAAGCATCCGCACCGCAAGCATCCCCACGGCCCGAAGAAACCCGCCGAGCAGAAGCACAACGACGGCCCCGTCATCGAGCATGAATTCCACCTCGGTGACACTCCCCCGGAGCTGCCCGACCCCCTCGAACTCATCGGCCGCCATCGTGACCACTCGAAAGGTGAGAAGTAAGTGAAGGTCCTCATTGTTGGTGCCGGTTCCGTGGGCGCCTCCATCGCTAAAGAGCTCATGATGAACGGCCACGACGTGACCATCATCGACTCCAAGCCCGAAGCCAAGAAGCGCGCCGATCTGCCCGGCGTGCGCTGGCATATTGGTGACGCCTGCGAGCTGTCCGTGCTGCGCCAGGTGCACCCGAACAAGGCGGACGTGGTCGTTGCCGCAACCGGTGACGACAAGGCAAACCTGATGACGTCCCTGCTGGCTCGTAGTGAGTTTGGTGTGCCCCGCACCGTGGCGCGTGTGAACAACCCGCGTAATGAGTGGCTTTTTGATGACTCCTGGGGCGTGGACGTTGCCGTGTCCACCCCGCGCCTGATGACCGCCCTCGTCGAGGAAGCCGTGGAAGTCGGCGACGTGGTGCGCCTGCTGACCCTGCAGGCTGGCGGCGCGACCCTTGCCGAGTACACGGTGCCGGACGGCCACCCCGTCATCGGGTACCGCGTGGACCACGTGCAGTGGCCCGTCGATACGGTGCTCACCGCCATCCTGCGTGATGGTGCGCCGATCCCGCCCAGTGCGGATGTGGCGATTGAGGGCGGCGACGAGCTGTTCTTCATCACGACCATCGCCGGTGAGGACCAGATCCGCGCGCTGTTTGCATAGCGTTGTTTGAGGAGGCGAACGCCCCGGTCACCCTTCACGGGTACCGGGGCGTTCGCCTACTTTTATAAAGCTTTTTATGAAGTTGTGGGGGCGTGTCTTAGCGGTTCGCAGAACCTTCAGCGTCCGGCGCTTGAGCATTCCGCGCCTCAGCATCCAGCACCTCGGGGTCCTCGGTGACCAGCGCCTCCTCGGGAGCCGACACACGCCACGCCAGCCACACGCCCAAAGCGTACAGCGGCAGGCCCATGATCAGGCGGGTCGCACCCAGCGCCTCCACATTATTCGCAAAGTACAGGGGCACCTGCACGGCAAGGCGCAGCATCATCAGCACGGTAATAATCCAGGTGGCAAGCATGTACTGGCGCAAACGCACCGGGTTCTGGCGCCAGCTCAGCGCCTCACCACGAATGACCGCGAAAATCAGACCCATCAGCGGCCAACGCACCAGCATCGACAGCAGATACGCCAGGATGTACACGCCGTTCGTCCAGAAGCCCACCACAAAGTAGTCGCTCGCATTACCGGTACGGTACGCGGCAAACGCACAGATCGCCACGCCCACCAGACCGGTCAGCGCACTCACCAGCTTAGAGCCCTGCACCAGGCGAATCAGGGTGAACACGCCCGCCGCAGCCAACGCCGCAATCAGGGACAGGTTCAGCTCCTTCGTCACGGTGAACAGCACCAGGAACGCCACCGCGGGCAGGGAGGATTCCACCAGGCCGCGCCAGCCGCCAATAGCGTGCAGAATATCCACGTCGCCGTTAGCGGTGCGGCGCATATTCGCGCCCATGGAGGCGCTCAGGCTCTGCGCCAGCTGATTCTCCTCCCGCGCCGGGACATCTGCGGTGCTAGGTGCGGGGTTAGCGTTCGGATCGGGCTGGGTCGAAGACTGCTCAGCGCTCATATTTTCCCTTCTCCACAAAGAATTGCGGCACAATCTCATAGCGCGGGTTATAAATCACCGGCTGATGCGCCCTCACAGACACCACCCCGGAACAGCGCAGCAGCGCACCGGCATGCACGCCGGGCACCATCTGCTGGCCCTGCCACTTGAGCATGACCCTATCCCCCGGATTAAACGGCGCATATGGCGGGAAAGACACCTCGTGCGGTTCCTGCACCGCCACGGTCGCCAAAGACGCCGTGTTCAGGTGGTGTTGCTTCTCGGGGTCCTCGGATTCCTCCTCGAAATCCTCACCGGGCGGCTCCACAATCGGCATACCAATCAGCGCCAGCGGGCTCGACCATTGCAGCGGCTTCGACTTAGCCACCACCAGCTCGGCACGGTACATCGGCTTATCCTGCACGGTCGGCAACCACACCTGCTCCACGCGTCCTGCAAGGCGTACGCGAAAGCGCTCGGGGTACCCGGGAGCAAGAATCTGCTCCTCAGGAACCGCGAGCGCACTCGGGTAGTTCGAGAACTCAGGCATTAGCCAATCTCGGTAATCTCAGGGCCGCGGCGAGGCATCGGGCGCAGTTTGCTGTGCTCATTCTCGGTTTCTTCCTCAACGGCGGGCTCTTCCTCAGCCGCAACGACCAGGTCGGCGGGCAGAGTCATGGGCAGCAGTTCACGCGGCGGGCGCGGGTCGTCGCCACGGTCCACCACGACGGTGCGGAATACTTCCTCCACGGAGGCGGCAGCCTTGTCGTCACCGAGCACAGCCGCGCCGGAGATGACGCCGCGCAGGAACCAGCGGGGGCCGTCCACACCCACGAAGCGGGCGATGCGCTCGCCGGGCTGGCCGTCCGGGGTGACGGCGGGCAGGCGGGTGAGCATCTCGGCACCGAAGACGCCGGCGTAGATTTCGACAACGCCGCCCTGGGAGGCGACGGACTCGGTCAGGTCGTGACGGATGTCGTCCCAGATGCCGGTGGTGCGCGGTGCGGCGAATGCCTGCACCTGCAGGGTTGCGCCGTCGCGGGTGATGGTTGCGGCGATTACCGCGCCGGTTGCGTCGTCAGTTTCGAGGCGCAGGTTCATGCCGTCGAGCAGCTTGATGCGCAGCGCACCCAGGTCGACGTAGTCTTCGAGGTCTTCGGCGGTGACTTCTTCAATATCGTGCGGGCCGTTGACGCGGTCGTACTTGATGACCTCGGGAGCATCAGCTTCGGCGCCCTCAGCCTCGATTTCCTCAGCTTCAGTGGTTTCTTCGGTCGCCTCGACTGCCTCTTCGGTCTTTGCCTCTTCAACCTCAGCGGCGTGCTTCTTCTTACCAAATCCGAACATGGTATTCCTACTTTCACCGCACGCAGAGTGCGGGGGTTTCTTCTCTTCTCTCGTGCGACAATCGCGGTGAGAGCAGACTAGTGGATTCCGCTGGAGCCGAAGCCGCTGGAGCCGCGTTCGGTCTGTTCCAATTCATCCACCACGGTAAAGGTTGCGTGCTCGTACTTCTGAATGACCAGCTGGGCGATGCGGTCGCCGCGCTGCACGTGGAAGGACTTGGTCTTGTCAGTGTTGAGCAGGGTGACCATCAGCTCGCCGCGGTAGCCGGAATCAACGGTGCCGGGTGCGTTCACGATGGTGATGCCGTTCTTGGTCGCCAGGCCGGAGCGCGGGTGCACCAGACCGACGTAACCTTCGGGCAGGGCGATTGCCACGCCGGTGGGGACGAGGGCGCGTTCGCCCGGTTCCAGCTCGAAGTCGATGCGGGAGCGCAGGTCGGCGCCGGCGTCGCCGGGCTTTGCGTAGGCGGGTGCGGGCAGCTCGGGGTCGAGCAGCTTAATGTGGACGTTTACGGGGGTCATCATGGTCAATACTCTAACCTTTCGCGGGTGTCTGTGCCATCACCTCGCGCTGTGTTGAGGCTCTACTGCGGGGTGTTTTCGTTACGTGTTCGCGTTGAGCACGTGCCACAGCGTGCCGTGTTGGGCGCGACGCGGCGCTGTTCTTGCGTGCGCTTTCACATACGCGCTTTCACATGCTCAACGGGGCGGGTGCACTCGGCACTCGCCCCGTCATGAGGTGTATGTCGGGTGGGTGTTAGCCCTTCCCTAAAGTTTTAGCCCTCGCACTCGATGCAGTAGGACAGGCCGCCCTCTTCGCGTGCAATCTGCGAGCGGTGGCGCACCAGGAAGCAGGATGCGCAGGTGAACTCGTCGTCCTGAGCGGGCAGAACAACAACGTTCAGCTCCTCGTTGGAGAGGTCAGCACCGGGCAGCTCGAAGCTTTCTGCTGCGCTGTTCTCGTCTTCGTCCACCGCACCGGACTGCATCTCGGAACGGCGGGCGTTCAGCTCCTCATAGGACTCTTCGTTCTGCTCTTCGTCCTGCTTGCGAGGTGCATCGTAATCAGTTGCCAAACTTTCACGCTCCGTTGGTTCTGTGGCTGTGTGTTGGGACTAGGCCACGCTGGTTTATTGAGTGCTCTAGGTGCCGCTGGTGTGTAATTAACCCCGACGGCATGCCAGGTATTGTTCACCATTGGCACCCTATTTGTCTAATCCTGGGTAGGCTTTGGACTGTTTAGGCGTCACATTTTATCTTTTTCGGTGCGGAAAGTACATGTTTTTTTGGTGAAAATCCCGCCTCCGCTACTGATTTACCGCGCTTTCACGGTACCCTGGTAGGTAGTTTGCGTTCCGTGCAACACATTCACGAACGCGTCCGGTTCACCTATGGAGGTTCTCATGCTTGAACTGCGTCTGATTGGCGTTCACGATGACGGCGAAAATCTGGTGCTTGAGTCTGCTGACGGCACCCGCTTCTTGCTGCCGATTGACGCGAACCTGCGCACGAGCATCACCAAGGCTCGCCGTATCCAGCCCGCCCGCGGTCTGGGCGCTAAGGGCACCTACGGTCCGCGCGATATTCAGACCCGCTTCCGTCAGGGCGCCTCCGTTGAAGAGATTGCTGAAGAATCCGGTTGGGAGCCGGAGCGCGTGCGCCGCTACGAGTGGCCGATCGTTGCTGAGCGTGCCCACATTATTCGTGCCGCTCAGAGCGTGAAGATTGGTCGCCGCAGCTCCGCTTCGGGTACCGCGCAGATTCCCGTGACCCTGAGCGCCCGCATTGAGGAAGTCTCTGAGCGTTACGGTTTTGAGGAGGCAACCCAGGACTGGACCACCCGCCAACAGGAGAACGGCCAGTGGCGCGTTGAGGTTGATATTGCACTGAAGGATTCGGTGCGTCAGAACCTGCCCGCGCAGGTCGTCTTCCCCGCCCGTTGGGTGTACAACCCGGCGAACCAGGGCCTGTACGCGTCGAATGAGGCGGCGTACTTCCTGATGGGCAATAGTGAGGACGCTGTTGCCGCCGCCGCGAAGAAGGCTCCCGTGGAGGTTCCTCCCGCCCGCCTGCCGAAGGCACCCGAGCCCGCACCGGCACCCCTTACTTCCTCTGAGAGCGCTGATGAGCGTAAGCTCAAGGAGCTTCTGGAGCGTGCCCGTTCGGTGCGCCCGGCACAGGTTGAGGAGCCCGAGGTGTTCGTGCACCGCGAGCCTGCCCAGCCCGCTGCACCTGTTGCGTCTGTCCCGGCAGCACCTGTTGCACCGGCGGCTCCGGCAGCGCCCGAGCCCACCGCAGAAACCACCGTGGAAACCACCGACCCGCTGGCTGTGGATTCGGAAGCACCCGCTAACTCCGTTCCGGTCGAGTCCTTCACCCTGGCGGCACCCATCGAGGACGCACCCGCCGCTGAGGCCGCTGAGGCGCCCGTTGCTGAGGCGCCCGCTACTGAGGCACAGCCTGAGTCCGCCTCCGCCGTGCCTGCATCTGAGGAGAAGCCCAAGCCTTCCTCCTCGAAGAAGCAGCGCGTGAGCGTTCCGGCATGGGATGACATCATCTTCGGTAGCCGCAAGTAAGCGAGCGCCCTCGCGCCGCTCAATAAAGGGCATCTAGGCGAGAATATCTAGGTATACGAAAACCGCTGGTTATTCACCCGAATAACCAGCGGTTTTCTATGCCCTCTGATGCTTTAGAAGACTAGTACTTTAGAAAGTCTTGAGCATGCGCAACGGCACCAGACGCTCAGCGTCCGTCAGCGAACCGTGCTGACCAACCATGTGCAGGGCACGCTCCTGATAGTGGCGCATATCGTACAGCGCCCAGTCGTCGCGAGCGCACACTATCAAATCACCAATGCGGCCGCGCGCCGCATCCGTGATGACCGGACCAAAGTAGCCGGCGCGTATCAGTTCGCGAGAATCAATCACCCAGGCGCGCTCGCCCCAGTACTGCGCCCAACGGTGAGCGGTGGCGGTGCGTGCCCCCTCCGAGGTGTCTTCGAGGTACAGGTGCACGGCGCGCGGTTCACCGGCGGTCATTGCGATGTTGCGGGTCAGCTCCTCCACGCCAGAGTAGTCGATGCGCTGATGCTCGGGCACGTTCACCATGCCGTGATCGGCGGTCACGAAGAGTGCCGCCCACGCCGGGGCGCGCTCCGCCAGACGCTTGAGCGCCGAGTTCAGTTCCTCCAGCTGCTGCAGCCATTCGTCACTGCCCACGCCGTAGCGGTGGCCCGCCGCGTCAATCTCGCCCCAGTACAGGTACACGGTGGTCGGGATGCGGCTGGAGAGCGCCTCCAGGGCGTAGGTGACGCGGGCGTTATAGCCGACGGCATCCACGAAGTCGCCGCCGCGCAACGCCGCCTCCGTCAGGCCGGTACCGCGGTACTTGCCCAGCGAAATGGTGAGCACGCGGCGGTTTTCGTGGTGGCGTTCCAGCACGGTTGGCAGCGGTTGCCAGGCGTGCGGGTCCACCGACTGGTCCCAACCGGACAGGTGGTTCATGACCGAGCCCGCTCCCCCATTACCGGCAGGGTTGCGCACCTCGTAACCGGCGATGCCGTGCGCGCCCGGTGCCGTACCGGTACCCAACGAGGTCAGGGAGGCGGCGGTCGTGGTGGGGAACGCGGCGTCCAGCGGGCCCAGGTTCAGGGTCTTACGCAGGGCGGGCGCGTAGCCGCCGTAGCTGTTGATGAGCTGCTCGCCCAGGCCGTCCACCATGACCACGCAGGTGTGACGGAAAGACGCCGGGTCAACATCCTGCTCCGCGAGGCGACCGGCAAGGTTCAGCGGGTCGGCAACGGAGTTGAACGCCGGGTCGGCGTCCAGGGCGTGCGCGGGGCGTGCCAGGCTTCGCTGAGCCACCAGAGAGGAGGCGGACTCCAGCGCATCGGCGATGCTATTGCTGCCGTAGGCGGGTGCGGGAGGCAACGGCGCACCTAGAACATCGTGCAGAGTGGGCTGTTCGGTGCGGGACGGGGCCGTCATAGGTTCCTCTCGGGTCTCTCTCGGGTCTCTCTCGGGGTGTTTATCGGTGCTGTTTATCGGTGCTGCTTATCGGCGGGTTGCGTACATGCGGGCACGGTGCAGAGCACGCGCAAAATGCTGCGCACGCTGAACCGACTCCGGGCCGTCAGCGGTCGCAGAAACACGCACCGCAATGTCCTCGCGGCGCGCATCACCGGTGAAGCCGTGGTCAGCATTGCACTGCGGATCCTGGCAACCGGCAGGAGCCAGCTCCATGTGCAACGAACCGGTCCAGGCAATCTGGAAGGAAATCTCAGTCGGGGCGGTGCTACCGGCGTTGTACGCCTGCGGCTGGCTGAAACCGTAGCTGATGGTGACCGCGTTCAGGGCGCTCAGGTGCACCGCCTCCACGCTCACATGCGCCACGGTACCCTGCGCGTCACCCTCAAGGTGCTGATCGTCCAGGTGCGCAAAGATGACGTGCTCACCGCAGAGCACCATCACGGTGATGTGGCGGTGAAAATCATCGCGTGAAAAGTGGGTTTCATGCTGTACGAAGTGTGCGTCCGGGTTCATGCCTGCCAGCGCGTCATCCACCACTTCCAGCACGAGGTCGGGGTAGAAACCGGCATGCTTAATGTCTGCGACCAGTTGCTCGCGTTCGGGGGTGGTGGCGTACATCGTACCTCTTTCGTGCGGTGCCCTCATGAGGCGACGTCGGTCGGCGCACACGATGAAGGCGGTTAGGTGTTACTCCCCTCTACCTTAGAGGGTTCCAGCCGGGCTATGCTACTTGACCACGCTAATACATGCGCATATGACGGCGTGCGCTCCCCCGGTACGCTTCGGTTACTGCCCCGCAACCGGCTTGGTGTACCCCACAGATGACGCTGACCAGCCAGCCCGTCTGACCCGCTCCCACCCGCTAAAATAGGAGGAGCGAAAACACACCGACACGAGGAGATATATGGCTCGCCGATCCAAATCCGCCGTCAGCGACTACCCGGTGGATGTGGTAGAGAATATCGTCGACATCGACGTATCCGCCGAGATGGAATCCAGCTTCCTGGAATACTCCTACTCGGTGATTTATTCGCGCGCCCTCCCCGACGCCCGCGACGGCCTCAAGCCCGTGCAGCGCCGCATCCTCTACATGATGCAGCAGATGGGTCTGCGCCCCGACAAGGGCCACGTCAAGAGCGCCCGCGTGACCGGTGAGGTCATGGGTAAACTCCACCCGCACGGCGACGCCGCCATCTATGACGCCATGGTGCGCCTCGCCCAACCCTTCGCATTGCGCCTGCCCCTCGTTGACGGTCACGGTAACTTCGGCTCCCTCGACGACGGCCCGGCAGCCGCCCGATACACCGAAGCACGCATGGCACCCGCCGCGCAGGCACTCACCGCGGACCTCGAAGAAGACGTGGTTGATTTCGTACCGAACTACGACAACCAGTTCATGCAGCCCTCCGTGCTACCCGCCGCGTTCCCGAACCTGCTCGTCAACGGCACCACCGGCATCGCGGTCGGCATGGCAACCAACATGGCACCGCACAACCTGCGCGAGGTCATCGCAGGTACCCGCCACCTCATCGCCCACCCGGAGGCGACCCTCAAAGACATCATGAAGTTCATTCCCGGCCCCGATCTGCCCACCGGCGGCACCATCGTGGGCCTGGGAGGCATCCGTGACGCCTACGAAACCGGCCGCGGCACCTTCAAGACCCGCGCAAAGGTCGCCATCGAGCAGGTCAGCCCCCGCAAGCAGGGCATTGTCGTCACCGAACTGCCGTACATGGTCGGCCCCGAAAAGGTCATCGAAAAGATCAAGGACGGCGTCAACTCCAAGAAGCTCACCGGCATCTCCGATGTGGTCGACCTGACCGACCGCACCAACGGTCTGCGCCTCGTCATCGAAATCAAGAACGGCTTCAACCCGGAGGCGGTGCTCGCCGCCCTCTACAAGCACACCCCGCTCGAGGATTCCTTCGGCATTAACAACGTGGCTCTCGTGGACGGTCAGCCGCAGACCCTCGGCCTGCTCGACCTGATGCGCGTGTACATTGACCACCGCCTGAACGTGGTCCGCCGCCGCACCGAATTCCGCCTGGGCAAGCGCACCGACCGCCTGCACCTGGTGGAAGGCCTGCTCGTGGCGATTCTCGACATTGACGAGGTCATCCAGATCATTCGTGAATCTGATGAGACCGCCCAGGCACGCGAAAAGCTGAAGGCCGTCTTCGACCTGACCGACACCCAGGCGAACCACATCCTGGAGCTGCGCCTGCGCCAGCTCACCAAGTACTCCCGCCTGGAGCTCGAAGCAGAACGCGACACCCTGCAGCAGGAAATCGCGGAATTGCAGCGTATCCTCGGCTCCGATGCGGCCCTGCGCGAGCTGGTTTCTGACGAGCTCGCCGAGGTCGCCGAACGCTACGGCACCGACCGCCGCACCCAGCTCAAAACCAAGGACGACATGCAGGTCGCCATTGAGGCAGTCACCGCGCAGTCCAAGGCGAAGAAGAGCCTGGGCCTCGCCCTCGAAATCGCGGACGAGCCCTGCTGGGTGTTGCTCTCCGCCTCCGGCATGATGGGACGAACCCCCGGCAAGCCCATCCGCGAGGCGCTCGTGGATCCCGGCAAGCGTTTCAAGCACGACGTGTTCGCCTCGATTGTGCCGACCACCGCGCGCGGTGAGATCGGTGCCGTGACCTCCGCAGGACGCATGGTGCGTCTGTCCGTCATGGACATTGCGGTGCTGGACGAGAACGGCGGCACCCCCTCCATGTCGACGGCGGTGAAGGCAACCGAACTGGTTCAGCTCGCCAAGGGTGAGAAGCTGGTCGCCCTCGTACCGCTGAATACGGTGCTGGCGTTGGCGACCGCGGGCGGCGTGATCAAGCGCCTCAACCCGGATTACCCGCTGAACCAGACCGAGTGGGACATCATGAAGCTCAAGGACGGCGACGAAATCGTAGCCGCCGCCCCCTGCCCCACCGACGATATGGTTCTCACCTTCGTCACTCGCGACGCGAAGCTGCTGACCTTCGACGCGGCGAAGGTTCGCCCGCAGGGACGCACCGGCGGCGGTATCGCAGGCATCAAGCTTGCTGACGGTGACCGCCTCATCGCCCTGGGTGTGACTGCTCCCGGCGAGGCGGCGGAGGTCGTGACAGTCACCAACGGCAAGGACGGCCTGGCGAGCGCCAAGGTCACCGCCCTGAGCGAGTACCCGCAGAAGGGCCGCGCAACCGGCGGGGTGCGTGCGCACCGCTTCCTCACCGGTGAGAGCCAGCTGGCTCTGGCGTGGGTGGGCGTGGGCCCGGCGAAGGCGGCGTCCTCCGGCGGTGTGGCTCGTTCCCTGCCGACCGAGCACGGTGCCCGTGACGGTTCCGGTGTGATGCTCACTCAGAGCATCGGCATTGTGGGCCCAAACTATGCGGCTGTTTCTGCCGCGATGGCGGTTAGCCCGGAGGGTGAAAAGCTCTTCTAGGCGCGCCGTTCACGGCCTTTCGGCTCTAGGCTGTTAACGGATCCGCGAGGAACCTGCGCACATATAACGCGCAGAGACATGAACGCGAAGAAAGGCCCCGGTACTGATGTACCGGGGCCTTTCTCCATGTGCAATCCGCAGGTGGTGCCTGCTATTAGGCGCGTTTAGAGGCGGCGTTTAGAGGCGAACCACCTCATCGCAGCGGGCAATATCCTCAGGGCGGTGCGACACCAGAACCGTAGCAACGGAGCTGGAGCGGGTCGCCGCATCCAGGTCAGCCATCAGCGCGCGGGCAGACTCAGCGTCCAGGTGCGCGGTCGGCTCATCCAGCAGCAGCACCGGCGAGTTCACCAGCAGGGCACGAGCCACCGCCAGACGCTGACGCTGACCACCGGAGAGGAAGGAACCGCCAGCACCCACCGGGGTGCGCAGGCCCTGAGGCAGAGCGTCAAACCATTCACCCAGACCCACACGGCGCAGAACCTCAATCAGCTCTTCCTCGCTCGGGCGATCCGAACGGTCACGAGCCAGCATCAGGTTACCCTCAAGGGTCGACTCGAAAATGTGAGCCGCCTGCGGGCACCACGCCGCGTAGCCGCGCAGCTGCTCACCCTCCAGGACCTCACCGGAAGCCAGCACGCGGCCGGACTCCAGCGGCAAGAAGCCCAGAACGGTGGCAAGCACCGTAGACTTACCGGAACCGGAGGGGCCGGTCACCGCAGTCCAGGAGCCCGCGCGGGCGTTCATGTTCAGGTCGGTGAAGACCGGGTGGTCCATGCCGGGCCAGCGTGCGGCTGCGTCCTGCAGGCTCAGTGCCGGGGCGGGGTCGGTGACCTTCACGCTGAGTTCCTGCGGGGTTCCGCAGCTGACCAGGGTGGGTTCGCCGGGCTTCGGCGGGCGCGGTGAGCCAGCCTTAGCGTCAGCCGCAGATTCGGGGCGGTCAAAGCGGTGGGCACGCTGACGGTCAGCTTCGAGCAGCTCCTCCATCTCGGCCTCCGCGCGGGCACGCAGACGCTCAACACGACGCGGCAGAACGTGGGTGTCCACCTCAGCCTCGGTCGGTACGGAACGCTTCAGGGTCGAGACGGCAACAATACCCTCCAGGGATACGTCGCGCACGCTCGGGGCAATCGTCGCGAGCAGGCGGCTGAACGCGGGCCAGGAGCGGACCGCCTCAACATGGCCCAGGGAGCTTTCCAGCATGCCGGTGCACAGCAGCACCACAATCGCCGCTTCGGGGGCGCGCACGGTGCCGTCAACAGCCAGCGGATACGCAATGACTGAGCTCGCCAGAGCCGCACCGAACCAGCTGAGGGTCACGAGGGTACGACCCACGCCCTGAGCGGTCGAGCCCTTCTGCAGGGCGGACAGGTTCTCGGCGTCCAGGGCGCCGTTAGCCTTCTCAGCGGTGGTTGCCACGCCGTTAGCGCGCAGGTCCTCAGCAGCCGAGAGCATGCCGGTACCCAGGCGCAGCATCTGCGCGGTGGAGCGGCGAGCCAGCGCCTCCGCACGGGCATCGGCGCGGAGCACAATCCACGGAGCCACAAAAGTGCTGACCAGCACGGCAAGCAGGACCGGAATCAGAGCCTGCGGCAGGATGCACGCGGTCGTAATCAGCGCCGCGATCATGACCAGCAGGTGCGCGGCCGGCGGGATAATAACGCGCGGCACGCCGTCGCGAAGCTCGTCAATACCGCCCACGAGGCGTTCGAGCAGCGCGTCACCACGCAGCAGGGCACGCACGCTGCTCACGCTCTGCCATGCGCCAACCCAGGCGCGCAGACGCAGAATATTTGCGGCGGCAAGAACCTTCGAGTGGGTCATCAGACGCTCAGCGTAGCGGGCGCAGGCACGACCCAGACCGAAGAAACGCACGCCCACAATGGCGACCATCAGGTACATCATTGCCGGGCCCTCGGCGGCGCGAACAATCAGCCAGCCGGACAGCGCGGTCAGTGCCGCAGCCATCAGGGACGTAATCGCAGCCATAATCACCGGGCCGGTTGCGGCGCGAACACCGATACCGGTCAGTTCCTTCAGGGTGCGCAAGCTTGCGAACAGGCCGGCAGGCTCGGCTTCCTTGACCTCGGCAGTTGCGGAGGCGCCCACCGGGGCGGTGCTTTCAGCCTCGTACTCTTCCCTGTCCTTGAGCAGGTACGCGGGGGCTTGCGCGGGAACCGCAACGCGGGCGGTGTTCGCCTCGGCGGTCCAGGTGTAGCCCTGGGCGGTCTGCACGGCACGAACGAGGGTGTCGCAGCCAGCGGCGAGCTCCTGCTCGTGGGTCACGATCAGCACGGTTGCGCCAAGTTCCGCCAGGCGGTGCAGGGCGCGGGTCACCAGGTATGCCGAGTAGGCGTCCAGGTGCGCGGTCGGCTCATCCACCAGGACGGTCAGCACGGTCTGCTCACCGCCGGCACGGTAGATAGCCTCGGCACGAGCCAGGGTTCGCGCCACGGCGAGGCGGCGCGCCTGACCTGCACTGAGAGCACCGGGCTCAAGGGCGGTGAGCTTCTCCATGCCCAGCTGAGCCAGCGGGCCAACCAGCAGCGCGGACTCGGCATCGGCGACGGACAGCTTCTTGGAGTCCATCGCTTCACCGAGCAGAGCGGCTGCACGCTCACGCTCCGCCTCGGTGGCGCTCAGCGCGTAGAGAGCCATTTCAGTCTGCACGGTGGGTGCGGTGAAGACCGGCGACTGCGGAATAACCAGGGTGGTTCCCAGACCACGCACGCTACCGGTCACGTGCACGGGCTCCTCCGAGCCGGTGGGCACCAGGCCCTCACGCACGGCACCGGAGAACACGTTCAGCAGGGTGGACTTACCGCAGCCGGACTCACCCATCACGCCGATCACCGCACCGCGCTCACCCTGGGCAGTAGTAACGCGACGGTCCAGGTTCAGGGACAGGTTAGTCAGCACGGCAGGACGCGCCGGGTAGCTCACCGACAGGTCCTTAACCTCAATGGTGGAAGGCTGAGCCTCTTCACTCTCAGGTGTAGCACTGTCCGCAGCGGCGGCGGGCAGGGGCGCATCGATAATCTTCTGGGCGCTACGCAGGGCGGCAACGCCATCCTCCGACTGGTGGTAGGCGGCACCCACATCACGCAGCGGCTGGTAGCACTCGGGAGCCAGCAGCAGCACAAGAATTGCGGTGTCCAGGCCCAGGGTGCCGTTGACCAGGCGCACACCAATCAGCACAGCAATCAGCGCCACCGAAATAGTGGTGATGAGCTCCAGCGCCAGCGAAGACATGAAGGCGCTACGCAGGGTCTGCATGGTGCGTTCGCGGTAACGCTGGCCGAGCGCGTTCATGGCGCGGGTCTGTGCACGCTCACGGCCCAGACCGATAATGACGGGCAGGCCGCGCACCAGCTCCAGAATATGGTCGGAGAGGCCGTGCAGTTCAGCCTGAGCTTCTGCGGTTTCGTCGCGGGTGTTCTTACCAATCAGGATCATGAACACCGGAATGAGCGGCAGGGTGCACGCCAGCACCATTGCGCTCATCCAGTCCAGGGACGCCACAACGGCCCAGAGCATGAACGGCACAACCGCAGTGGAAACGAATGCGGTCAGCGTCTTGGTGTAGTAGTCGTCCAGGGCGTTCAGGCCGCGAGAAAGCAGCACAGCGGTCGCGCCGGTACCCTCAGGGGTGTCTGCGCCACCGGTGGCGAGCACGCGCTTGAGCAGGGCGGAACGAATCTGAGACTTCGCTCCGGAGGCGGCACGCTGCGCGCTCACAGCCAGCAGGTAGTCGGTGCCCGAGCGGACGAGTAGCGCAATGACGGCGACCGCAATCAGGCCCGGAGTGATGGTGTCTGCGTCACCGAAGATGCCACCGAGGCCGAGCAGCCAGCCGCCGTGCGCCTCCAGCTGCGCCTGCGCGGAGCCCGAGAACTCAATGTAGGCGCGGTATACGTCCGGGGCGCTGGTCTCTTTGAGGCGCGCATGCTCGGCGGCAACAGCGGCGAAACCGGCGTGTGCCGCCCGGGCAATGATTACAGCCAGGGCGGCACTGAAAAGCACCGTTGCGAGGGTGTGCACGGCGGTGATGACGCCGAACGTGCTGAGGGTTTTACGGGCGTCAGGGCCCAGGGGCGGGCGACGGTCAGCGCGGTCGTTGCGCTTTCCCGCGGTCACCTCTGGCGCCTCGGTATTCTGATGTTTGTCAGCATGACGCGGTGTGTGCGTTCGACTCACGTGTTGTCCTTAGTCTTCTGCTGTTTTTACCTCCCATTAGTTTAAGGCTTGGGCTATCTAATACCTATTTGACCAGTCAGGTTTCAGCTAATTGGCTGGTTCCCCAGCATCATCTCTAGCCGCGCATCGCGTCGGCGGGGCTCTTGCGGGACGCCACCCACGCCGGGTACGCCGAAGACACCAGGCCGGTGAGGGCGCCTACCCCCACGCCGAGCACCACGAATCCCGGCGAGAGAACCGCCTGCCAGCCCTGCACGAGCGAAAGAATAATGGTCGCAATCATGCCGGAGCAGGCACCAATGGAACCGCCAAGCACACCGAGCATGACGCCCTCCATAAGGAAGATGCGGGCAATCAGCCACTTACTCGATCCGATGGCGCGGCGCAGCGCAATCTCTGCGGTGCGCGATTGCACGGACAGGTACATGGCGGTTGCCGCCGAGAGGGAAGCGAGCACCAGCAGAATACCGGAGAGCACACCCACGTACAGACCCAGATCCGAGGCGATGGACGCGCGTAGGCTCTGCAGGTCGGAGGGGGTTTCCACGTTGATCTGGCTGGGTTCAGCGGGCTTGAGGGCCAGCGGAATGGCCTTGGCGACCGCCTTGCCGTAGCCCCGTTCGGTTTCGGCAATGTAGGTCACCTGGCCGCGTCCGGTGCGCTGAAGTGTGCCCGGCGAGACAATGACCGAGTTCCTGAATTCGTAGCCGCTATTGCCGGGGTCGAAGAGGCCGATGACCGGCATCAGCTGACCTTCCACCCAGATGCTCACACCGGGTGCCACCTGCGGTAGCCCACCGAGTTTAATGCCGTAGTCGACGGCGGGTAGCTCGCCGGGCCTGGGTTCGGTTGTGGCGTTATCTGCAGCCTTATCTTCGGGAATAATGCCGAGGGCGCGGGCAGCGGAGACCGACACAATAGCGCCCGAGAGCTGCTCGGAGCGTTCACGGTCGGCAACGTTCTGCTGGGTGAGGGTCGAGTTCATCTGTTCGAGCGCACGCAGGGTTTCGGGGTTCATGCGGGCACCGATTTGCTCGAGCCTGGTCTTCGAGGTGGAACTGAGACCAATCGCCGTTTTGGGTTCGTCCTCGTAGGGGCTGAATCGGGTGATTCGCACGTCGGCGGGTGCCACGCTGCTGACGAATCCGGTGTTCTTCACGTAGTCCAGCGCGCTAATGCGGTCGGCTACATTCTGTGCGGATTCGCCCTGCCGGTAGGTTCCGAGCATGTTCTGGTCATTGTCCCGGTCGCTGATGTAGAGCGTGGATTGTTCGGAGCCGAGCAGACGCTGATTCACCTGGTAGCTGGCGGATTCGCTCATGCCGGAGGCGCTGATGAGTCCGCCCACGCCCAGTGCGAAGGACAGACCCAGTAGCAGGGTGCGTAGCGGTCGTGAGGTGAGCGCCGAGATTGCCTCGATGCTGTCGTCGGTGAGGAAGCTTCCGCGGCGGTGCGTAGCGGGCTTCTCCCCCGGTGCGAGGCCGGCGGGGGCACCTACCGTGGCTTCTGCCGGGGTATCCGTTGCAGCCGACACAACCTCAGCGGCAGGCACCGTAGCCGAATCGGCACGGCTCTGCTCGTGTAGCCGCCCATCCTCAATGCGAATCACGCGGCGGGCAGCGGCGGCAACCTCCGGGTCGTGGGTAATCACCAGCACGGTACAGCCGGTCGCGTTAATGCGCTGCAGAATCTCAATGACCTTGGCGCTATTGTGGCTGTCCAGGTTGCCGGTGGGCTCGTCGGCAAGAATCAGCGGCGGGCGCGTGGCGAGGGCACGAGCAATGGCGCAACGCTGCTTTTCGCCGCCGGACAGGTACCGGGTGCGGATGCTGGCACGGTCGCTCAACCCCAGAAATTCTAGGGTTTCTTCGGTGCGTTGCAGGCGCTCGCCGTAGGGTACGCCCTGCACGCGCAGGCCCATGGAGGCGTTGGTCGTGCTGGTTTCGTCCAGCAGCATGTTTGAGGATTGGAAGATGAAGCCGAGGTGGTCTCGGCGCATTTCGTCGCGTTCTCTGTCGCTGAGTCCTTCCGTGTTTTTGCCGAAGAGGCTGTACGTTCCGCTGGTGGGAGTGTCGAGCAGGCCAATGGCGTTGAGCAGGGTTGATTTACCGGAGCCCGACGGACCAATAATGGCGAGGAATTCGCCGCGTTCCACCACCAGGTCGAGACGATCGAGGACGGGTCGGTCGCTCCCCTCAAAGATGCGGGTAATGCCGCGCATTTCGATGGCGGGCGCGGTACCGAGCCCGGCGGCAGGTGTAGCGGCGGACGCTACGTTGGGCGCAACTGTAGGCGCACGTCCCGGGCTTGCGTCTGGGGTTCTCTTACGGCGGCTCATGAGACAAGCACCTTCTGTCCCGTGCTGAGGTTCGCGTTGATGGCGGCGTATCCGCCGGCGGTGCGTAGAACCTCAACGTTGACTCGTTCGGTAGCGGGCGCATCCTTGCTGGTCGAGGTGGAGCTTCCGCCCTTTTCAACCAGCACGTAGGTGCCCTGGGAGTCCTGGCGTACCGCGGTAGTCGGCACGGCGAGGGTGGTTGAGGTGTTGCCCTTACTGGTGATGGATGCGCTCTGCCCCGGAGTGAGCTTGCTCGGGTCGTCGGCGCTGAATCGCACGCTCTTTGCCGCACCCTTGGAGGGGTCGTTCTGCAGCTCACCAATGCTGGTGATGGTGCCCTCCACGCTGCCGGTGGAAGTGCGCAGGCTAACGCGGTCGCCGACCTTGAGCTTATTGGCAACGGAGAGCTCAACGCTGGATTCCACGTAGGGTTCGCTGGTTTCTACACTCGCGATGGGGTTGCCGTCGCTGATGAGCTGGCCGACCGCCGCAACTGCGGTGACGGTGTGGCTACCGGCGGGCAGAATCGCGTAGTTGTTGCGGGCAATGCTGGTGACCCCTTCGCTGGGCACGCCGGTCAGGTGCGCGCGGTGCAGGCGCGTGACGGCGTCGAGGGTGTCTTCGGTGACGGTGCCGCTCTGAGCGGTGGCGTACCCGGCGGAGTTCAGCGCCTTCTGGAAGGCGAGCACGTCGTCGCCGTTATCGCCCAGGTTGAGGTCGCGGTACAGCGGTAGCGGCCCGTCCAGCACAAAGACGGGGTCGGCACCGATAATGCCGATGAAGTCACCGGCCTTGAGCACGTTACCGGGCTTCTGGTTCTGGTAGACGAGCACCGGCTCACCGTTGGTGCGCGCGCTAATCGGGGCGGTCTCCCCAGCCTTGGTGGTTCCGGCAATGGCGAGGCCCTCGCTGACGGTTCGTTCTTCAACCTTCGCCCAGACCGGAATCACGGTTTTCGCCTGCACGGTCGGGTCGGGGCCCGTGGCGGCGTAGCGGGTGCCCAGGTAGAAGGACAGCATGAGCGAGCCGATGGCGAGAATAGCCAGCAGCAGGAGCACGCGGGGTCGGGCGATGCGTTCGCTGAAGCGGTGCCCGCTGTTTTGGTTTTTCGTGTGAGTGGTCATGGCGGTGTCTTTCTAAACTGTTTTTGCGCTGTCTTTTAGCGCCCCGGTTTACTGGTGCTCCAGAACGTACTGCTTGAACTTCTCGTCACGCTCACGTTCTGCCTTGCGGTCCTGCTCAAGCTGCGACTGGTACTTGCGGATGAGCGGCATCTGGTACTGGGCTTCCAGGTCGTAAAGCTGCTGGCTCATGCCAACCTGTTGGTTGCATTCTGCCTGGATGGTGGCGATGCGAATCTCTTCTTCGGAGGCGGGCGCGTTCGGTCCTCCGTTCTTCATCATCTGATCAAACATCGGAGTTTCCTCGGCTACCGACCCTGCCCTATTGGGGGTGAGCCCCCGGTTTGAGACGCACTGCTTCCACTTCTCTTCGAGCTCCTTGTGCAGGTCGCTACCGTAGACCGCCTTGCCGGCCTCGTTTTCCAGGCGAATGTAGGTAGGCTGCGTGGTGTCATTATCTTTCCGCTTGCCTTCGGGTACCGCGGCGTCCAGGGTCTCGCGGGCCTTGGGGTAGCATTCGGTGCGAAGCTTGTCCTCGGGGCTCATGCTCTCCCCCGAGTTGTAGGATATGGGGTCGGCTGCGTTGGGGTCTCGCTTCTGAAAGCCGTACTTCTGGGCGTACTCGACGTTCCAGGGGCCGTACTTTCGGCCCAAATCGCCACGCGGCGCGCTTTTAGAATGGGGAGCTTGGACGGTGTAATTCTGCCCGTGTTCGGCGAAGCATTGCTTCATGGCAATCTGCAATGCCGTGTATTCGTAGTTGGTGCGCTCGTAGTAGAGGTAATCGTCCAGGGGCATCTTCACGATGTCCTGCTCCGCGTCAAAGATGGCGTGGACGCTTTCGTCACGTTCCAGCGGCGGGTTAAAGAGCGAGCATGCACTCAGCGGGAGCACGCCGATGCAGAGCAGGGCACCCGTGGCGAACAGGCGGCGGCGCGTGCCGGTACGAGGGGCGGGTGCAGTGGAGCTGCGATTGAGGAACTTCATCGTTGAACCCCTTT
>ERZ772972.73-NODE-73-length-31921-cov-7.439089_pt1 | contig 31921 bp, 46 predicted proteins | sample MGYA00580673_ERZ772972 | MGnify/ENA primary metagenome ERZ772972 (study PRJEB29015, sample SAMEA2738051) | human oral metagenome | biome: human oral; feature: human-associated habitat; material: saliva | place: China | collected 2229 ... | reverse complement strand
AATGAAAGTAAATCTAAAAATTAGAAAAACCACCAAGCGTGAAAAAGTTGAATTTTTAATTGGACTTCTTCTATTCCTATTTGCTATTTGGTATTTTACGAGGTAATATATGTCAGTAGATATTAAAGCTATCCGCTGGCTTTTAGACAACGCCACAGCCTATGCTATCAGCAAAAACTGTGGCGTATCTACTCAAGCTGTGGATAAATATAAAAATGGTGTATCGGATATAATGAACATGCGTTTAAAACACGCAATCAGCATGACTGCTTACGCCCAAGAATTAAAAGACAAACAGTGATATTTTCACTGTTTTTTTACTACTTTCAAACAAACAAAAAAACCGCTAGCAAACGCCAGCGGTTCGTAGGTATAATTAATTTGTTCTTTCTATTTATATTTTTATTTTTTTTCTTCTTCTTTTGGTTTAGCTACTGTAATCAATCCGTCAGGATCTACATCAAATTCAGGCTTATCAGCAAGTGAGCCGTCATCATTGAGATAATACCAGCCTTTTTCTGATTTGACAAAGGCATTAGATACCATTGAGCCTTTTTGATAATCAAGATAGTACCAAGTATCTTTGTACTTGACCCATCCTGTGACCATGGCGCCCTGATTGTCAAAATAGTACCAGCTATTATCAATCAGCACCCATCCAGTAGCCATAGCGCCATTTGGTAATAAATAGTACCAGTTAGTGTCTGAGTGCTTGTGCCAGGTATTAGCTTTCATGTAGCCATTGCTATCAAAGAAATACCAGACATCATCAATAACTTGCCACTTATTAGTAGGATATGTGCCATCTTCATTGATATACCACCATCCAGTACTATTATTGTGCCATCCAGCCTCTGCTTTGGCCTCGCCTAGCATTTCTTGGACGGTTGATCCTAGACTTTGATAATGCTTAATTTTAGCAATGACATAGTCTCTAAGGCTGTCATTATAGCCACCGTGCAAGGCTAGTGAACGTTTAGGGCATGATGTGCTTGAAAATTCATTATGAAACTTGATATTAGAGTAGTTAGGAGTATCTCCATAATAGGTCATATCCTCAGCCATCTGTCTAAGTACCATGTTTTCATTTTCAATAAAATCAGCGTCTGAGGCATTATATTGTTGACAAACCTCATAGCTGATAGAGTTCATGTTAGCGTCATAGTTAGCAGCTGACCAGGTGCCACTGTAGGTATTCTCAACCCTTGCGATAGTGTCACGGTTAATGTAATAATGAGCAAATCCTAGAGCTGATTGACCGTTGTTATAGCGTTCTCTTAACCAACCTATATAACTCTCAGGGGTCATGGAGCCAGCGTCATTATGTAAGATATAATATTTTGGCTTATGTGTAGGTCTTGCACCAGCAATTCCATTAAATACATTAGTATTGATAATTTCTACCATTTTAAATTTCCTTTCTTTTATGGCAAGCGTTCTGGCCATGGCTCGCTTGTTAAGTAAGAGATAGAGCTGACACGAATATCCCCAATATCACGGTCAGTAGGTACTGGATCAGTAAACTGGAAACGTAGCATGTTACTGTCGCCCGGCCCACCAAGGTACCATGTGCCATAAGGCGTGCCTTTGTCGTTATAAATTCCGCCAATTAAAGACGACTCTGACCTAAAACCTTGAGGGACTCCACCCAATCCTAAAATATAGCAGTTTCTTTCTCTGTCGCTACCTTGTGCCTCGTATCCTACACCACCTCTACGAATAACGCCGAACCAACCCCACGAAAGACCGCCAAATTGGTAAGTAACTAAATCATTTCTTCGTCTAACTTTCAAGAATGAGTTTCCGAGTTTAGATTTAATATTTAAAGTTCTCCAACCTGTGTCACCAGTTAACACCTCCCAGCCTTCGTTACCATTTCCATTGCGCTTTATCCATTTTAAAGCACCATTTGTTACAGCCGTGTCAACGTAAGTAGTCCCGACTGGTGCTGTTACTTTCCTTTCAGGGAAACCAGTTCCGTGAATTTCGTACTGGTTCGCTTGTCCAGCGGGTGCGTTTGTAGTTGGTTGTGTTGGTAAATTAACGCTTCCGCCCCCGTCTGAAAGAATGAGCGTGTTTCCTGATAAAGTCAGTCTTTGAGGAATACCCACGCCGTCACGACCATTCTCACCTTTAGGTCCAGTCAGACCAATAGGTCCTTGTGGTCCAGTAAGTCCGATGTCCCCTTTAGGTCCTGGTTCTCCTCTTGGACCTTGCTCACCTCTTGGTCCAGGTTGACCGTCTAGTCCACGTTCACCTTGGATACCCTGCAAACCATCTGCGCCCTTAGGACCAGGTGGACCTTGTAAACCTTGAAGTCCTTGTGGACCAATTTCTCCTGGTACACCTTGCGGTCCTGGTTCTCCACGGTCGCCTTTAGGTCCAGGAGTCAGTGAGATATTGCGTAATTCTTCCTTAGTAGCAAACTGACTTGTATCAATATTGGGCTTGTTCTCTAAAGCCACTACACGCTCTACAAGGGGCTTGTCATTATAGATGGTGTCATTGTCAGGTTTGGTCTTTAGCGCTTCAATATCGGCTGAAATATGGCTTATTTCAGTGCGTATATTGCTATCGTCATACGTACCACCTTGCTCTTTGATTTTCGCAAAAAGTTCGTCCAATTCTTGCTTGGTCACAATGTCATTGACGTTAACAATTCGCCCTGATTTACGTTCAATTAGTGGTGTTTTAACTGCCTTATCAATTTCACTCACACGAACATTAAACATAAAGCTATACACATCTGCTGACTGCTCTACCTTTTCAAAGTAGATATAGCCAATGACAGGTTCATCTGTCGTGATCAATGATGTATCAAATTGAACCGTGAATGAATTACCTTCAATTACTGCTTCTACTTCTTTATATCGCTTAGTGCATTTGAAATAGAATAAACAGATTACCTTAGTAGCAACTAACTCATCAAGTGTGAATTTAAATTCAGCGTTGTTTTTATCGTGACTATAAAACTCGTTATACATTTTCTCAATACCACGATTACTAGATAAAACGGTTAATTTCCTTTCAATAACCTTTTTCAAGCGCTACCTCCTTTCTTTATAAAAAGAAAGAGAACCCAAAAGGGTTCTCAACTATTATTTGTTCAGCCAAGCATCATTCATTTGTTTGACTGCTGACTCAACGAATGTGTCGAGGTCACTGTCAGTCATGTGGATGTTGTACTTATCTAGTTCTGCACGGATTTTAGTACGTGCATGTTCTAATTTTTCATGACCATTATAACCAGTTGTAAACGATACCTGCTCCACAGCATTGACCGCATTTTTGGCCAAGATTTCAACAATCTTGATTGTCTTCTCTCCACCTTTTTGAACGAGGTATTCTTTTACAGCCTTAACTGCGATACCTACTAAAATAACAAGGATGCTGATAGCTCCATTAAGTAAAATTTCATTGATTTGTTGCATGTGTATGTTCCTCCGAAATTTCTAAATTTAAATATTTGTTAAAAAGGGCATCAATTCGCCCATTGCCACCTAACTTCTTATAGCTGGAGTGCATTTTATGAATAATATCAGACTCATGCACTGTGGTATATCCACGCTTAAGAGCTGTTGTGATATCCCGTTCTAAACGTAGATACATTGTAGCTAAATGTGCCTCATCGTGAACTGCCAATTTATTATCAATCTCAATGATTTTCTTCTTGTTATCTTCTCCGATAACGTGAATAGTATTCAACTCAGTTTTTAATTCATTGAACTGTTCCTTGTTGAGATTTCCAGCTTTACTTGCTTGCAAACCTAACCAACCCGTAGCGACAACTCCGATTGTGGGTGCTAGTTGAGTGATGGCGTGTATTATTTTTTCAAACGCTTCTGACCATGACATAAGCTACCTCTTACTGAACAGGTTGAGTGTTTAGCTCACTAGATGGTTCTTCTTTCTTCGGTTCTGTCCACTTCCAGATACCAAGTTTACCGTTTTGTTCAAGACTTGCAAGTTCTTCGAGCGTTTGACCTTGATAAGTGAATTCTTCATTTACTTGAATCATGACTCTTTGTCCTTCCTGGAACTTCTCAATATGTCCTGGATTTTCAAGCGTGAAGATTTCTTGTTGTTGGTAGGTTTTACCAGCCTGACCGAGGTCAACCAGTTCAAGACCACGCTTAAACAATGTAGGATCCAGTGGATTATCTACGTCTGTCACACGAGCCAATACAGCCCAATCTGCTACCGCCTTAACTTCTGCAATTTTGGCATCTTTCTCAGCTAATTTACTTTCATACTCTTGAGCCTGAGTATGCAAATCTTCCTGAAGTTTCTTCACACCTTCAGCGGGATTTAATTCAGTAGCTACCTGACCAAGGACTGCCTTAATCAATTCCTCGTCTGAGTCATTCACACGGTTACCAATCAAAACACGGTCAAGTGCCGTGTATGGTGCTTCTTGTCGAATTGCTACGAATGTACGGTTATTATCGTAATATTTGTTTACTACTTTAAATGTCATAAAATTATGCTTCCTCCTGTGGTTTTTCTAATTCTTCTGCTACTTTGTCAAATAGAGCTTTTAACTCTTCATTTGACTGTAATACTTTGTTGATTTTTTCAAGTTGACTGTGAGCTTCTTTAAGTTTCTCCTGTGCTTCATCACGTTCAGCAAGGCTGAAAGCCTCTGAAATAGTTTTATTGGCTAGTTGAATGCCTAAATTGTTAATAACTTTGTCTTGTGTGTTCATTCTTTACCTCGTTTTATCTTAATGGACCCATCATTCCCCATCTATAACCCACTTTAGTTTCTTTCACATTGTGTAATTGCTCTATATTCCTATAAATATCGTTAAATAACAATAATAAATTGTAAGAAGGGCCTCTTGGTGAGAATTGCAAAGTTGTACCTTCTCCGTACTTGACACGCAATGCAGTATAACTGTAATTTGGTCCATAATCTGAGTGATTTACAGTTAAGTTAAAAGCATGATTGCCACGCATATAGATACCAACACCACCGCCAGCGTCTCCACCCATAGCGCCCCAAACATCATTACCGGGGCCTCTAAACGCTATCCCGTTAGGATCCCAAGAAGTTTTCCAACTTGTAGGGCTACTCTGCATTTGAATACTTCCAGCATTCAAGTCAAAGGTTGAATTGCCATTTGTAGATGTGAGTACCCCACCTTTAATGTGGTTAGCTGTGAAATCAACCGACTGGATTTTAGTAATTGTCGCTTGTTTTGCAAAAAGCTCATCAACAAATGCTTGTTGTGATACTAAACGATTGATGAATGCAGTATCAAATTTAACCTTGTCTGCTGTGACTGCTTCAGCTCCCAAAATATTAGTTGTGACTGATCCAGCTTCGAAGTTAGCAGTTTTGAGTTTGTCAATCATCGCTGATTTAATAACTGCATTATCAATCAAGGTCTCACCAGTAATATGAGTAGCTCTACCAATAATTCTATTATTACCATTAGCACCTAAATTAATGCCAGAGATTAAATCCCCAGCACTGTTTAGATTTTGGATTGACCACGAGCCAGCAAGCTGTGTGACTTGTGTACGTGTTGCTTCAGTCATCTTGTAAGCATCATCAAATTGACTTGGTTTGTATGTTCCTGTTCTGCTACCTCTAACTAAAATTGGCTCTTTAAACTCAACCCAGCCATTTTTAACTAAAAAGATATAAAATGGATAGTTCGCATCCTCTCCGAAAGTGAAATCTTCCTGGAGGGTAAAAGTTTTTTGAAACTCGTGCCATTCATTGAGCGGCGGCCGTTCTTTGCCAACGCCTAACCATATGAGGGTTTTATTTAGCTTGTGATTTTTTATAGAAAAATCAAAAGAAACATCTGGATATTCCTTGAAACGATACTTAAACCCGAGAGTATAAGTTTCGCCACGATAAATTTTTTTAACGTAAATTGGCAAAGTAAACCCAGCCCAGCTATAACCAGTGAACCCTTGCGCCTTGATTGTGAAAACACCATCATTTAAGGATACATTCACTCCATTTCTATTAGCACTTACTAACGTGTGCTTATCTAGCGTCATGGAGTTCACAATCAAGTTATTATCATCTGTAACGTACTTCCCAACCTCTGTCTGGAAAATCTCGTTAGACATAACAAGCCTTGAAATTTTATCGGGCAAACCTTGTTCTGTGTTACCTAAAATACGCTCGTATAATTGGCTCGTTTCCTTGACTCGCTGGAAGTCTGCTTCATTGACCTTGCCAGCAACTTGGCTTGTAAGGCTAGTAATTCGTCCGTCTGTATCTTGCTTGTATTCTGCGAGTTTTACTTCGTTATTATTCGTCTTATCTCTAACTGCGTTTAAATTGCTTAAACTCTTGTCTGCGATTTTCTTCGCTTCTAAAACAAGGTCAGCATTTTCCCTGACTTTTCGCAGTGCTTCTTCTGCTTTATTCTTAGCCTCTTCAAAACCAGATGGACTGAATTCATGAAATCGTCTGTTGATTTCGTCAGAGAGTTTTTGTTTATTTTCTTCGTTTTTAGCTTTGATAGCGTTCACTTCATCTGTGAATTGATTGGTTAATTCTTCTTTTTTGCGGTCAAAGGCAAGGTTAGCGTTTTTGATTTCTTGGTTTAACCGTGTTTTAAATGCGTGTGTTTCATTCTTTACCGCATCGCTTACTGCATTACCGATTGCGCTTGCAAGTCCAGACTTAAATTCTCCAAAGCCAATACTCTTCAATTTCTTAGCCATTGGTGAGTAGGTGTACTTTGTGATTTTCTTCCTTACATCCAAATCAAATGTTTCATGGTAGACACTTACAACATCAAACATTTGGACAGGTACATCACTTTGACCAACAACATCAATTTCAAGGCTATCTTCCATAAGGTCGCATAGGCTTGTTCTAAAATACTGCTTGCCATATTCTCTAAGGCTCGCTTCATCCTTAACATCTTGGTCGTTGACTTCTACGACATCCTCATAAATCTGACTGTATTTGTTGATTAGAGGGCTATCGACAACCACTTTATAATGTTTATCAACTGGATTTTCACCTTCACCATGGACGGTTGTCTTAAAGGTAATTCGTGTCTTTAAAGATTTGGTAGATGTCTTATGCTGATAGCTGGATAAGTTTTTCTTGTACATAAAAAGCGATTCATTTTCTGAACCGCCATTTTTTAATAACCGTACCTGATAACCATGTCTAACTAAATCACCACCCCACTGACCAATGATAGAGTGTTTATCCTTGGTCAAGGCTTCCATAGCGTTCGTTGTATCAGTATTGAAGGTATGTCTATCATCAATATCTGAGAAGAACGAAAATGGATTGTCACGAGTGATACTTCCAGCGAATCGACTTAAAGCAGTTGAGCCAGTCGCTCTGTCAAGATTGATTGGATTGACAACATAGTGATTTAACAAGGTCATGACTTGGTTGGCATAGACCTGAATATATCCATGTTGTTTCTCAACTTCAAAAATAACAAATTCTTGTTCACCGTGTAAATCATCAGCTGTTAAGAATGTTTCTTCTCTCAACCGTTGCCATAAAATGTTGTTAGTAGGGAATTTAAATGTTAATTGATAGGTATTTCTATCTATCTGAACTATTTCGTCAGCATAGGCAGCATTCAGAGGTACATTTTCTTCTGTTAAGTAAATCATACTAGATACCTCCAATTAGGACGAATAGTCACCTTACGTACATCGCCTGTAAATGTCACACCGTTACTGCCAACAGGGATTTCAAAGAACCCACCACGCTTACGTAGTGTATTCTGCACTGCTCCGCTGGCATTGAAGATGTTCTGCTTCCCTTGTCTACAATCAATCGTAGCTTTATTACTAATTGTCAAGTGCATGGTTTTACGTCCGATAGTGAGCGATACATCTCCATTGCCCTCAATCTCAATGATAGGCTCTGAATAGACCGTACCGATATTCTCAATCGTTCCAGCGTTTGTTAGTACGACTGGTGCGACATTCTTCGGATATCTGAACGGTTGCATCATCAACTTAACATCTAATGTATATGCGTGTGGACCGTTTCTGTGGTAACTCGCTGAAATGTATTCAGCATAAAATAAAGAGTCTGGTTGATACCCAAACACGATTTCATTCTTCCCGTCATGGAATTTTTCGATAATGGTTGAGATATCAATCAGTTTTGGTAGATAGAAAGAGACCGTACGTTCATAACTTTTATAAGAACCATCTAGCACACGATGACTTCCATTCATTCCGAAAATTTCAACAATTTCAGAAGTTTTAGGTTCTGCACACTCACTTATCCCAAAATCAGTAACCACACTGTGAAGGATAGTGGATGTGTTAAAACCATTAATTATAAGATAAAACATTACATTCCCTCCCTTGCATAAATAGCCCCATGATTTTTATAAGTGGATAGTGAGATTTTTTCTCCGTCTAAATAAGTGTCTGAAGGTTTTTCAAGTATAGCAGTAAGGATTTTTTCTAAACTTGACCTCAGAATCCTCATCTCAGACACTACTTTATCTGCATCTTGTCCGTTTTGGATGCTAGTAGTCTGAATTGTGATATTACGTTGCGCTTCTTCCATTTCACGGAGGAATTTCGCATCACTCGGGATCCCTATACCAGAAGCGTATTTTGGAATACCCATCTCACGCATCAAACGTCTGGTCTTATCAGCTCGCAAGACCTTAGAGCCTTTTGGTAGAGGAAGTAAAACATCACGACCTTGAGGGATGAAACTCCGACCATTCGGAAGAGTAACCATTTCTTTATAGTTACTATTTCTTTGGTCATTGACGATAGCTAAACCGCCAGGGTGGTAGTTAGTCCCGTGGGCATGCCTTCTAGCAAAAATATTTGTAAAGAAGTTACCTGTTACACTATTGATCCAACCTCGAATCCCAGAAAGTACACCAGAGGCATTGTCTTGAGCATTAATGGTTACAGTTTTATCACGAATACTATCAACCCCACTTTGAACTTGACTCACAGTACTTTGAGTATTATTTTGAGCTAAAATACTAACAGGATCATACTGCTTAATCGCATTGATTCCAGCACTTGCAGATGTAGATTCTGGACCTGTTAAATCCGTTGCATTAATACCAATTGGAGCTTCTTGTTTTGGAGAGTTGACACTTAATAATGCACTTGCGACTGCACCAGCTGTGTTATCAACTGCATCCAACGACTTTGGTTGAGCAGGTGCTAAATTCCACTCAATTAGTTTATCAATTGAAAGCTGACTGCCATACAAAACATTATTTGGATTGACCTGCAAATCTTTTGTAATTGGAGTGGTTGCATTCCAGGTTGTTAAGGTATCGGTTGAGCGTGCAACAGCATTTCTAAAATCTTCATCATTAGCAAGCAATTCCTTTTGTTTCGGAGCTAAAGCATCATAATTGGCAAGTGCTTTTGTTGCTTCATCAGCCTTACTCATGATGTCAGTATTCTTCAAAAGAAGCTCTTTAACATTAGCAGGCATCTCATTCCAAATCTTGAGACTGCTTTCGCTATCAAAGATAGCTTGTAAACCTGCTTGATTATTAACAATTACTTGTTTTTCCTCAAGTGTCATATCTTTCCACTTGCCAGATTCTACAAGGGCTTCTGCAATTGTCACACGAGCATTTGAGTTAATATCAGCTGTTTTAGCAATGAATTGTAATTGTTCCCAACCTTCAGCCGATTTAGCTGCTTCTCCAATAACTTCCTTAACGTTGGATTTAATTTCAAAATTACCATTTTTGTCAATATTACCAACAAGCAAAGACCAAGCATCATTTGCTTCTTTAACTTCCTTACTCATATCGCTAGTATACTTAGCAAGGATGCTGTGAGAATTTCCAGCCTTTTCAGATGCTTCTGCTGCCTTCTGGCCAATTGCTTCATAAGATAGACCATACTCTTCCAAAGCTTTTTTAGCTTCTTCCCAATAGTTCCAACTTTGACCCGTGCGGGCTTTAACTTTTTCATCAAGAGTTTTCATAACTTGATAATACTTAGTACCCAAAGCTTCCATAGTTTGAGTGTGGTTAGCTTCAAGTTGTTGCATTTTCTTGTTGTAAGTTTCTTGATCGATGGCTTTACCGTCTAATAACTCTTTCAACTCACTCTTAGATGTTTCGTAAAGATTCTTTTCTTCATCCAAGGCTTGCTTAAGAACATCTTTTGTATGTTTTAATTGAGTTTCGTTTAGACTTGCAACCTCTCCATTCAACGCTTGTAATGCTGCTTTCTGTTGGTCAGCAGATAAGCTCATCATAGAAAGTTTGGCTTTAATCATCTCATTTTGGTTATTCAAGATGATTTCTTTTTCTTCTTGAGAAAACTTGCTCGCATCTCCATTATGACGTTGATAAATCTCATTGATTTGATTCATCATGGCTTCTGTATTAGATACAACCTGACCGTTCTTCTCCCTAGCTCTAGCAATATCTTCTTCACTAAGACCCCATTTAGCACCTAGTTCTTCCATACGTTTGTTGGATTTCTCTGCGCTCTCTGCTACTTCATCATAAAGCTTTTTAAAAGCTCCTGAAACTTTTTCTACATCTCCAGCGTGAGTCCCGAAGTTTGCGACTGCAGTAGCTGTTTCATCAACCGTCTTTTGGAAGCTTCTTAATTCGCCTTGTGCAGTGCTACTTAATTGTGAACCAAATTCTTCAACCTTGATTCTTGCTTTATCTTTCTCATTTCCGAGATAGACAAGACCTGCAGTTGCTAAGGCTATACTACCAACTATCAATCCTAAAGGATTTGCAAGTAAACTCATAGATGTCCCTAGCAATCCTGTTGATGATGAAGCTGAAACCGTAGCAGTTCCGAATGATGTCATGCCAGAGCTTGCAAGTTGGAATGCAGAGGTTAGATTCCCAGTTGTTTTAAATGCTTGGAAGGTCTTAGACATTAAGGATAGACCGCCAACTGCTTTTCCTGCTCCTTTAGTAAGCCAACCAAGTCCTTGTGTTAAATTTCCAATGATTCCAATTCCTTTTCCTAAAATGGTTAATGCTGGCCCAGCTCCTGCTGCTAAAGCTCCCCATTTGAGAATATTTCTTTGTTGTTCCTCAGACATAGAACTAAACTGTTTAGCCATCTTAGCTAATGTTTCAAGCCAAGGTTTTCCTGCTTTTAGTCCTTCTCTTAAAGCTTTTAAAAGAGGGCCTCCAAATTCAATTGCTAAATCAGTTACTTGGTTTTTAAACATTTTAAGTTGAGATTCAGTGGTTTCGTACCGTTTATTTGCTTCATTAGTCAAGGCAGTGTTTTCTTTCCATGCTTGATTAGAACGATTTACTGCCGCACTCATTTTATCTGATGATAAAGCTAGAGATTTAAGCATGTTTCCTTGCCTGATACCTGTCATGCCTAACTTCATCAAGATAGCATCCATGTTTGCGCCTTTTTCGTGCGCTGTGTTAAGACCTTTGATAAAGGATTGTAAAGCTTCAGCTGGTTTCTCTTTCCAAGCCTGTTGAAACTCTTCTGATGTTGTTCCTGCAACTTTAGCAATCAATGCAAGGTCGTCTGCTGAGTCCTTGGTTGTCAATGAAACTGCATTACCGATAGCAGTAAGTGTCTGAGTCATGGCAGTACCACCTGCTTCTGCTTCAATACCTACACTACTCATGGCAGTTGCAAGACCTAAGATTTCAGGTGCAGTTAGTCCAGCTAGTTTACCACCTGCCGCCAAACGATTGGCCATCATTACGATGTCTTTTTCAGTTGTAGCAAAGTTATTACCAAGGTCTACAACTGATGCACCGAACCTTGAATAATCGTCTGATGTCAAACCCATAATATTTGCTACTTTAGCGATTGCAGTTGCAGCTTCTTCAGCACTCAAGTTGGTTGATTCTCCCATATCAATCATGGTACGTGAGAATGACAAGATGTCTTCTGCCTTAATACCAAGCTGACCTGCTACTTCTGCTACGTTTGCAATCTCAACTGCACTAGCTGGCAATTCTTTAGCCATTTGACGGATACCGTCTGACAAGTTTTTATAAGATACAGTGGCAGTTTCATCTACTGTCTTTTTAACCCCAGCAAATGCAGATTCATAGTCGATTACTGCTTTAGTAATCAAACCTACACTTGCAACTAATGGAGCAGTTAAGCCAGTAGTTAACTTTCCACCAAACGTTGAAACATTATCTCCAAACGCTTTAATCTTATCTCCACCCTTAATCAAACCATCTCCAAGCTTGTTTATACGAGCGGCAAAACTATTTTCTTTACCTACTGCAATCAATGCTTGTTCAACACGTCTAAGTTGTCCTTCCATTGCTGCTAACTTAGCATTTTCACGCTCAATATCTGCAGCTGCTTTATCGAACTTAGCAGTGCCTGGTTCGAGTTTATCAAAACTCTTTTTCATTTCATCCAAGACTGTTTTTTGTGATCCAATCGCTTGTCCTAAAGTCTTGTATTTTGCTTGTAGTAAGTCTGTGTTTTTTCCATTATCTTTCAGAGAACTATCTAGTGCCTTAACATTGCTTTGGAAATACTTCACTGCATTCTTAGCACCGTTAAGTGTAGGATTAAATTTTGATACGTCCAGCCCTAGCTCAATATACATTTGTCCTAGTGGCGTTCCACCTGCCATTCTAATCCTCCTTTTTTAAATTGTTTCCAGAAAGTCAGCTAGGTCCATTACTTCTTCTTTCTTAGCTGATTCTGTTTCGCCAATAACTCCCATTAAATCCTCCCAGCTCGTATCCATGACATCACGAATGCTCATACCGTATGGACCTTCAGTAGCTTGTTTGACGAATCCGTAGAACCTTTTTAGCGCTTCCTTTGGTTCTATTTTTTCCCCTTTGGGTCAACATCACCAATGAGATGAGAGTAAATATCTGTGAAAACTGCAAAGATGTCAGCCATATCAGTGAATTCTAGCAACTCATCCACTTCTATATCTTCAAACAATGAAGCAATGAACTCTAACTGTTTATCGAGTTTTTCTACTTCAGACAAATCATCGTTTAAAGCTTCATTCATGATCAGGTAGTTACGATAATCTTTAGTAGTGATTTCCTTACTAGTCTTTTGAACATCTTGTCCTTTTTCGTTTTTAATTAAAAATTTAACCGTAGCCATATTCTTTCCTTTCTAGAAATAAGATAAAAAGAGAGCTTGCGCTCTCCTTCTACCCTGCAACAACCATTTTAAGTTGTCCTTTGAATTTCTTAAGTTTTTCTTCATCCTTACCAATGTACTTGATGTAGTAAAGGCCTGAAGTGTCTTCATCGTCACTTGCGATAGCTGAGAAGCTTAAGCTATCATCTGGAAGTTCTTCTTGTTTGTCTTTGAGGGTTTCAAATTCCTCAGCATCCATTGAGAATTGACCTTTGAAGAAACCGACTTGTGCTTGTGTACCGTCTGCAGCTTTAGATTCAAGCATAACTGAGCAGTATGGAGCTACTGTGTCAGCACCAATACCAATGATGTCATCCTTGATTACGTGTCCGAGGATTTTAGCAAGTACAGTTGAAGGGATATCAACTGCAGTCATTTCCATCTTAACGTCACCAACACCACGGTTTGATACGTGGTAAGCAACGTCACTACCATAAGTTTTCACTGGATCACTTGCAAGGCCTGAAATCTTAGCGGTACGAGTCGCACCTTTACCAGTTTGACCTTCGATTACAAATAGGTTTTGTCCTAATGTTGGAGTAGCATTTCCATCCAACACACGAACTGTCATACGTTTAAAACCAACTAATGCCATTTATAGCACCTCTTTCTTAATTTTTAATATTCTTCATATAGAGCACTCCTACCCTTGTAAGTCCGAGCGTCTACGTAGCGTTTGATTTCTGGAATCCATTCATCTAAACCACCTGTGGTTTGATAAAATCCTTGTTCTTCCATAATCTTTTCAATTTTTCTTTGGAGTTCTTTACACTCCACACGGTTCTTTGACTCTACATTGATTTGATAGAGAAAAACCTTTGCTAAACTTGTATCACTGCCCCTTACTGCCTGCATTGGTGAACCAACAGGTTTAATGACAATACTTGTCTTGTCACTTGATAAAGTTTCAGGACGTTCGAATGACTTGATACTAATACCAGCTAAAGTCTTATCTTCTTTCAAAGCATTGTAGAGTTCAGTTAGTTTGTCTTTAATCATCTAAATCCCTCAATCTTTAAGTGGCTAGCAATACGATATTTATATTTCTGAGCGTTTTCTTCTGAAAATCGTCTGATAACACCGAAACCTCTTGGATGTGAATTCTTAGCATAACCAAACTCGTTTAAGTGAACCAAGCGCCAACGTGAACCAGCACCAAAACCAATCTTAATGACTGGAACACCGACAGGAAGACCAGTCACACGACCAGCAGTCGCGCTTTCAATAGTTTCTCCTGTATCTTTAAAGACTTCTAAAGCACCTTTAAATTCTTCCAGAGTCTCATTGGCAGTTGCCTTCAATGCTCGACTAGTTGCACGTTTTACCTTTCCATCTCCAAGGCGCATTTCAAGGTTTCTCAAAACATCATCAAAGCCTTTTAATTCTGCACCACTAGACATCTTGACCACCACCAATTATGACTATCAAAAAATCCCGATTGTCATAATCAGGACGTATATCGATTATTTGCCATTTCTTGTTAGCCAAGCGAATATCTCCGACTTCAACAAAGTGTTGATTTTCTGGCTGATAATCTGCTAAAGGATCACGAATTTTCAGAGTCATTTTTGCTCTCATTGACTTACCACTAGCAATCTCAATATCTTTCATGCTAGGCGAGTAAACCTGCCCCATTGTAGAAAAAGCTTTTTCAAAACTCACATCTCGACCATCTACTCCATCCTCAACTTTAGAAGTATAGAAAGTTAAAGGGGTTCTCAAATCTCCATTTTGAGCTTCAGGCTTTTTATAACGATACTGAGGTCTATTCTTCTGGTAACTCAATATTTGTAACTACTTCTGCTTTTTGTTTGCCCCATTCAACAAATCCAGGCAAGATAGAATTAATTTCTTCAAATCGTTCTCTTGTCGCTTCAAATGTTGAACCTACTGGACGGAACTGACCTGCTTCAAGGTCGAAGAATTCTTTCAAAACTCTAATCACGTTATTCCTCCGCTTTGTAATTTTCAAGAGATAGCGCCATTAAATCCCCTTGGAAGTTATCGTAAAAGAACTCCACTTGGTCATTATAGACGTATCTAGCACGCTCCAAAATTAACTCTCGAACTCGTGGTTCAGTTGGACGCTGACTTCCAACAAGGCTAAGGATGTTATCTTCAGAGCTTTCCAACATCCGTGAAAGGTTATTGTCCTCTCCACTATGAAAAATCCTCATCCGCTCCTTAAAAGGTTTAAGGAGTGGATGAAGTTCTACTTCTGAAGTCATGATCTAACCCCTAATTAAGCTTGAGGGAGTTGTAAAGTCCAAACTGCAGCGGTCTTTTCATCGTGTGCTTTACCGTAAGCGAATTGTTTAGCGGTGTAGAGGTTCAAGTCTTCAAGAGCGTAAGTTTCTGTGAAGCGGCCAAATTCAATTCCACCTCCTACAAATGCATCGTAGCGACCTTTAACGAATGTAGTGACTTTACCAGTTGTTTGCGCTACTGACTCAGTCAAGATAAGGTTGTAAGGCATAGCAGTGATATATACACCTTGAGCATTCAATGAAGTGTACTGTTTCTTCACATCCCAAGCATCAGTAGGGTTAACTACCATTACAAGATTACCTTCGACTGCGACTGGAGTAGTTCCATCTGCTTTTGTTGAGTGGTATTTGTAAACCTTAGTCAACTCTTTTACTACTGTGGCTGAGTCAGCAAATGTAAGTTTTCCAGTTTGTGCTGTCTTTTCAGCGTAAGTTGTCTTATCACCTGCAACAGTACCTGTAAGTGTACGAGAAAGACCGATTGGTTTGTTGTCCCCGTCACCATTCAAGAATGCTGCTTCGAGTGCTGCTGCAAATGCTTCTGTGATTTGAGCAGATACGAATGATTGCAACCAAGCTGGACCAAATTTTTCAGCATCTTTTGGAATTACAACGAATGCGGTCAATTTGTTTTGAATTGTTTCTTCGTCTTTAAATTCCTGTTTAAGTTGTCCTTGAATTGCTCCGTTGATTTTGCCCCAAAGCGCTTGGCCAGTTTGCTCTGATTTAAGGAATTTCAAACGAATGCCAGCATTTTTAAGACCGATATGTTGAAGCAATGGACGATCTTTAATCATGTCGTCAAAGATGCGATCAATAGTTTCTTGTGGGAAGAGTTTTTCAACACCTTTAGGTGCAGCTTTTTCGATGTCGTTGAAGAACTCACGAGCTTCAGCAGTAAGTTTAGCATCGTATGGGTTCAAAGCTGATACTTCTTCACGAGCAGCATCACGAGCTTGAGCCATCATTTCATTACTCATTGACTCAATCATGTCATTGTAAAGTTTAGCTTGCTCTTCTTGAGGTGCTCCAGTTAATACAGCGTTCAAGAATAATTGACGTTGTGTTTCAAATTCATTAGATAATTTCATTATGTTGTGTTTCCTTTCTTAAAACATAAAAAGACCGAACCCTTTTGGAACAGTCTTGTCTGTGTTATTTTCTTGACTTTCTGGAAGATTGAATTTTTTCTGTACAAATTCGCTATTTTCAAAAGTCTCTCTTGCGATTTGTCGAGCTTCTAGCTTATTAGCTACCAGCTCTGCGAGCTTATCAATATCTGGAGTCATTGCTGACTTCATCTTATCAATAAAATCGCTTGGAATCATAGGAGTTTCACTAGCTACCAAAGTAGGTGCAAATTCATTTGTAAACATAACTTTGTCTACAAATCCATGGTTCAAAGCTGATTCTGCATCGAACCATGTTGTTTTATTCATTAGTTCAAGTAATTCGTCTAGCGCTTTACCTGTCTTGTGAACATAAGCATTTGCGATGGATTTATTAAATCCTTCCAGAACTCCTGCTTCATGAAGTAGAGTATTATGGTCTCCACTTACATTTGATGATACATTATGGATCATAATTTGAGCAGTAGGACTGATTTCAACTGTATCACCTGCCATTGCAATCACACTTGCTGCGCTTGCTGCAATGCCGACAATCTTAACAGTTACATCGCCTTGATATGAGCGCAGGGCAGTATAGATTTCACTACCTGCATAAACATCTCCGCCACCTGAGTTAATGTGAACCTCAATAGGCTCTCCAGTTTCAGGAAGTACTACATTTTTAGGAGCAGTACACTCCCAACCAAACCAATCATAAAGCCAAACATCATCGTTTGACACGATTGTTCCTTTAATCTGAATTATCTTCATCTACTTCTGTACCTCCTTTCTCTTCTATTTCACCAAGTTGATAATTCTTGGTAATTAGAGGCTTGTCGCCCCATGGTACGGCTTCAAGGCCAAGCTCTGCACGAACCTCGTTAATGAGCATTGAACCAGATGAAACTAGCTTGTCAATGCTTTCAGCTAGAGCAAATTTATCTCTCTGACCTTCTCCGACAATTACAAAGCGTTTGTCGTCATTGTAGGCACTTCTTGAAAGTATTGAATAATTTAAAGCATCACTTATTTTCTTCACTAGTGATTGGTAGCAAAAGCTATTAAACATCTTACGACTGTTTTCTAAGTCAGCCATCTCTCCATGCAATAATGCAGTTGGAATTCCCAAAATTTCAGCAACCTCATCATCTGACTGCCTACGTAATTTTTTCAATTCATCAACAGACATCGTTGAAGTTCCTGTTGTATTCGTCAACTCTGAATATTCCATCCCTGATTGAGATGGTACAATTGCAATGGTCTTATTGCTAAATGACTTAAAGAGCAAATCTGCGTAAGATTTTAAATTGTCTAGTTTTTCTTTATCAAAACTACCATTTGTTTTTGTGTTTAAGATCCCACGGATTTGATTATTTCTAGCTATCGCATCGACCATTCTTGAGTGAAGTTTTTCGTAATCTGTAAATAAGTCTGATACATACTCTTGAAGTCTATTGTTGTTGTACTGCAAGAAAATTACATCACTCATTTTAAAACGAGTTTCAAACGTGTAGCCTCTGCAAGTCACAGACTCAAATACATCATCAAACACAGCGTACTTGGTACGTATGTATGAGTCAGCTACAAGTAATTGGTCATCCTTTGTCAAGAAAATCAAAACTTCATTCTTGGTGATCAGTCGGTATACGACTTTCTGCCAGAAATCTGAAGCTGATTCGTTCTTGTTAGGTCTGACATTTAGCAAATAATACCAATCGGAACGCTTTGCCTTATCTTTTTCAAGATATTTAAACTCAGACTTTGCAAAGATACGAGCGATAAACTCAGCTGACTTATCAACTGCAAGACTTTTCAAGTAAAGATTACCAAACATTCTTTCCAGTTCTTCAAACTCAAAACCAGGTTCTGGTACTTCACGCTTAAATAAATTTAGCCATCCCAAGGCACATCCTCCTTTCTTTAATTACTTTTGCCTACCACCCACCCAAAAATTAATAATTCCAATCGGTCAGCACATCGAGAAATTCACTTACATTTGATTCTTGTATCAATTCTCGTTTGTAGAGTGCTGCAATCATAGCGTGAAATCCATCTGTCTTTCTTCTGACAGGTTCTTTCTTCAAGAATCGTTTATTCCCGTCTTTATCCTCCTTGACATAAGTATTATCTGTATACCAAATCATTGAGTTGTCATTCTCAAATATAAATCTTTCATTTGCGAAACCGTCTTCAATGATTGGTGCTACTTTGGATTGAATTGCTCCTGGATTTCTCAAAAACTCATAATCAAACCCTGCTTCTTCAAGCAGTGGTTTTAACAAGTCCATTCTAAAACCATCGGCGCAGACTAGCTCGATTTGATAATCTCTGCTCCATTCGTTCAATTTTTCAACCAATAAGCGAGGGTCAATACTAGGACCGTCCACAATCGTAAATAAGCCTTTATCTGCCCACTCTTGAATAGGAGCTTTAAGCTTGAATGCGTTTAAGAATGCTTTTCGAGCAAATGAGTGTTGCTTCCAGATAAAATCATCACCATTTTTAAATAACAAACCAACGCTTGCAAAATCTCGAATACTCGCATAGTCGAACCCTGCAACACATGACCGACCTTTCAATTCGACACCTGGTTCACGTAAGCAAGCAACTAATTTCTCACGAGATGTAACATCTTTCTCAAGGTCTGCTTCTGGAAGGTTCATTCGTTTTGTCATAAACTCTTGTCTTCTAGATGGTTCAAGTTCGAGATCATCATAGTCAGCCTTAGTACGAGCAAGTAGCCTTTTTGCGTAAGGTGTTGTTTCGTCCAGCATTGGATTTGCTTTTGACCAGTTCTTCATATCATCCACTTCTGCTGCATCATCTAGTTTGCAGATAAAAGGGAATAATCTAAAGTCTTCAACCTCTCCATTTAAGATTTGCATAGATTTCTCTATCATCTTGTCATAGAACCCCTCACGCACATGGCCGTTTGTACCGTTGTAAAATGTCCGAGTATGAGCAATTTTACCAAGACCAGACCGTTGAATTTTAACAGCTGAGTCATTCTCAAATTGGTGTATCTCATCAAATTCAAGACATCCATCGCGAGCTGAGTCCATTGTCTTAGGATTATTTGTCCGAAAAGAAAAGACCGAGTTATTCGCTCGACCTATGATTGACATTTTTGTTAAATAGAAATGGTCTTCTAAACCTCGTCTTTGGATTGTTTCATAAACTTCCTCAAAAGATACTTTCCCTTGTTTTTCAGAATTTGCTGTGATGGTCACATCGTAATCTCTGATTGGATAAAGTGGACTAATGAAGAAATTATCCCTTGCTGACATGAAGCCATTCTTACCACCTCCACGAGCAAGTGTGTAGAGGTATTCATCGAATTGAGGTTCTCCATCTGATTTTCTAAACAAAAAAATAAATGGAGTTAAGAATAATTGATATTTAGCAAGAGGGAAAAAATTCTTTTCTGCAAATCTTATGAACTTATCAATTAAGTCATTATCAAAATACAAATCATCACGAGTATATATTTTCTCTTTGATGATTTTAAACAGCAACTTTCTTTCGTGATTGACAACAATTTTCCCACTCTCTGCCAGTTCGATGTATTTATCTACAAGCGGATGAGAAATCACAACAATTCACTTCCTAGTCCGATTTTCTCAACAGGGGAATTTTCAACTTCAAAATCAAATGAGCGTTCAATAGCTAAGAGTTGATTGCTTGTTGTGTTGATTTCCTTGATAAGAGAATTTGCTTTTTGGAATCTCTGTTGCCCGTTGTGAACCGTGATGACCAATCCGTCTTCATGAAGTTTAGCTTTCAGCTCATAGAGCAGTCTGACGAGATAAAGATAACGATTCACTTTTTCGTACTGGATCGCATCCTTTTTTCTAGGACTAAAATAGCCGATTTTAGAAAGTAGCTGATTTTCTAATTCTTTTATATTTTTTTCTGAGTATTCTTCCATTACCCCCCACCCCCTTTAATTTTTCGTTAAAAATTTGGACAGTTGCCCCCTCCCACCGGTTCCCAAAACCTTAAAAAGACTCGATTTTTTTGACCGGGGGGTGTCATTCTCCCCAAAATTCGTCAGTCCTAAAATTCTTTTCTTGCATTTTTTTAGATTTTCGGAACTGAAAGCGTTCGTGCCTCTTGTTATGACACTCTTTACATAATGTTCTAAGGTTATCTATATCAAGAGCGAACTCTGGATAGAACTCTAGCTCCTTGATGTGGTCAACCTCTAGGTTCTCTGTTGTAACCTTGCCTTCATTTCTACACCAAATACATTCATAGTGATCACGTTCAAGCGCTGCCTTTCGAAGTTCTCTCCATTCGCTGGAATTATAAAACTCTGTTCGGTCTGCTCTAGTTGCAACTTCTATTTTCAAAAGATTATCCTCTTGGTTTCTAAAAGTGATTCAGCAAAATCGTCCGAGCTAATCAAGGTTTGCTTTGTTGCTTTTTGAAAACGGATAATAGATTCTTCAATTTGAGAATCAAAAAAATATTCTCTGTTATATTTATCTTTTATCTTGCAAATCAGTTCTTGTATTAGACCTAACATACTTTTGTAAACCTCACTATTTTTTCTTTCTCAATTCCTTGTTTTACATATTCTAGTGAACTCGCTACATGAGTTTTAATTCAGATTTATCAAGCGTTTATCTTGCAAGTGCGAAATGAAATCATCATAACCTCAAAACAATGAATTGATAGTAAAATAAAAAAATTAAAAGCCCTGAAACTTCGTCATGGCTCTGTCTTGTGAATCTTGGTTTTTGCCTATGTATCTCAGTGAAATGCTCTGGCTTGAGTGGTTCAGTAGGTCCATTATCAGAGCGACATCTTTGGTCTGCTCATACATAAATAAACCAAATGTTTTTCTCATTGAGTGAGTAGCTATGTTTTCTAGACCAACTTCTTCAGCAGCTCTTTTGATAATCTTATAAGCTGTGTTAGGTTTTATGTGCTGGTGTTTTCCATTTCGACTTGGAAAGAGGAAATCTTCATCTTTCTTGTCTTTGATGTACTGCCTTATAGCATTCTTGAATTTCTTTGGCATCTTTCGTTTGGTTGGCTTGTCTGTCTTTTCATCGACAATTTGGACATGCCAGCCTTTAACATGCTTTACTTTTAGTTTAACGATATCGCCAATACGAAATCCCAGATTGACACCAGATAAGAAGAGCATGAGGTTTCGTTGTCTGTCTGATTCTTTGACTGCGCTATGCAACGTCAGCCATTCAATCATAAGCTGAACATCATCTCTATTTCTGATTGGTTCAACAACTACCACATATCCTCACCTCCTTTTTATTGCACAAAAAAAGCAGAGGTCTCCTCTCTGCTATTCTTCATGATATTAATTTACCACATTGTTTTTGTCAATTCTATATGTTTTTTTGACAACTTTACATAAAGAGCAAATTTGAAAGTGTGTCGAGAATCACTTCACGCCTTCTGTAAATTTGCTTACTATGTCTATACAAGTACCCAGTTTCTCCGTTCTCCATGATGTGCCAAACTTGAATCCAGTCATATCCAGTATGTTCTCCCCATCGAAGATAAAAGATTTTTTTGTCATCTGGTTCTAGATTTTCTAGTAATTGGGAGATAGCTTTTTGGAAATTTTCTAATCTTAAAATCATCGGATCACTTGCGTATGCGATAGCTAAATTCTCGGACCTGTTAACGAATGTCCCGCTACCACTTGTGCCTGTATCATCAATGCCAGGAACAGTAAGGTGTTTCACTTCGTACAGTCGTTCTAGTTCATGCCTACGCTGACCAATAAGTTTGTCAATCTTTAAGTACTTATCATCGAGTTCAAACTCAAGATAATCCCTCCTTGATTTTGTTAAATTCTTCTTGACCAACTCTTACCTCCTGTTTTAAATAATTTTCCTATCAAAAACTAATGTAATAGTTCCTGTACCATCTCTATGTTTAGAGACTAAAGCACGACAATCTGAACCGAGCTCGATTCCTTCAATCGTAATACTGCGTTTTATGTTGTTAACGTTGATGATTGTACCATTCGATGTTTTAATCCTCATTATCCACCTCCAGAAGTTCCTGATTTTCGTAGATGTTCCCAATGACTTTGTAATACGGTAGAAATTCTTTTGTGATGTCAATCCGATAGGTACGACTTAGACCATCACCGTACCAGCGACCTTTGTCTTTGTCATATTTGACAATAAAGGTATATTCTGTCTGTATCTGATGATGTAAGATATCACCTTCAAAAACTTCTGTACCTTCCTTGTCACAAAGTCCTGTTGATTGCATGAGTTCGATTTCATCCGCTCCACGTAAGTTCGTGATACCGTAACCGATAGACTCAAATTCCCCACAGTCAAAATTAATCTGTTCCACTACATACATTTCATTGTTTAGCTTGTCCCATGCTCTAAAACTTGGATTCATCTGGCAAATCCTCCTCTTTCACGAATGAACCATCAATCCATCTACCTTTACGGTCTTTGATTTCTTGGTAAGCCAGTTCAAAACAGTTATCAAAATCATATCCAAGATTTTTTAGATAACCAATGCATCGTATTAGATTGTGTCTGCACATTTCCTTGCTTGCAAATCCTTGTGAGAGTTGAAACTCACTGATATTGGAATTGATAGAGATGAAACTTTCCATCACATCTTTCTTTCTGATGTTATCAGATTCTTTGAAAATCTGATTCACATCTTCTTTAATTAACAAGGCCAATCCTACAATCACGACTGCACAATCTCCGATACTGTCCTTAGTAACTTTCTCATTCTTCTTGAGATAACCAGCGCATAACTCACCGAATTCTTCACTGAGTTTTAGTGACTGTTTATCTAATCGTCCACCGTTCTCAAGATCACGATCAATAAACCATTGCTTTACGTTTTCTAGTGTGTTCATAATAACTCCTTTGCTATTGCTGCTATGACATTGACTGTCACGCTATTGCCTGCTTGCTTATATAATTGACTGTTAGAATTGACCTCTTGCGCCTTATCAAACGCCCAATCTGGAAAACCTTGCAATCTCCAACATTCACGAGGTGTCAGCTTTCTAATTCTGAAATCAGGCTCAACTACTCCTTGGCTTTCTCCAGTTAAGAGAGTATTGGCAATTTGTTTCCCTACTCGTCCTCTGCGTGTTTTAGAGTTTGGGTGTGATAGGTTTACACTATCTCCGATTTCAGCCTCTGCATATCCTTGTTTGGTTGCTTCTGTTATTTTCAAAACATTATTTTCGTGATAGCTATTGCTAGTCAAAGTTGGAGCGATATCATGCTCTCCGCCTTTATTATAACCATGACCACGTTGAATAATTTTAGGTTCAAGACCTCCACCTCCCATGCAATTAAGACATGGAGAGATACCACTTATGTCATATACTCGTCCTCTATGAGGGTTGCCCCCAAAACTTTCTGTATCAATTAAATTCCCTACTTGCTTGACTTTGTTTTCAACGACCACTCCGTGTCTATCTTGAGCTGTTAACGTAAACATAGGCTCTCCGTCCGTCTTAAATCTGCGCCCATTTTGTCGTTTCTCTGCTCGATCTGGAGTTAGTACAGGTATAGCAATCTTTTGCCCTTCGCCTTTATTTGTGGTTAATGTTGGAGCTAATCCTTGACTGTTATACACTTCGCCATTCATTCCCTTCCCTGATGGGTTTACATTACCTATACTTTCTGTTTTCGACTGTTGATTATCAGATTTTGCATCTTCTCTGAGGATAGGAAAAACGTTTCTGGTACATTCTCCTCTAAGATGTCCGATAATGAACACTCGCTCCCGATTTTGAGGGACTCCGAAATTCTTGCTGTTAAGTACTTGCCACTCCACATCATACCCCAATCCGTCCAAGGTTCGGATGATGGTTTCAAATGTAGCCCCTCCGTCATGGTTGAGGAGTCCTCTAACGTTTTCAAGGAATAGATATTTAGGTCTGAGAATAGATGCAAACCTGCAGATTTCAAAGAACAAAGTTCCTCGTGTATCTTCAAAACCTCGTCTAGCTCCCGCAATTGAGAAAGCCTGACACGGAAATCCTCCGCAGATAACGTCCACACTTCCGAATCCTCGAATAGACTCGTCTGATACTGTTGTAATGTCATGTAATTCTATTTCTCCCTCTGTGTTGTGGATTGCTTTATAGCTCGCTCTTGCGAATTTGTCAATCTCACAAAATCCTATACATTCATGACCGGCGGACTCCATTCCTAAACGAAAGCCACCGATACCAGCGAATAGGTCTAAAAATTTCAAATTTCCACCCCATCTCCAATTTCTGTATCATTATATTTCTGCTCATTAACCACAAACACGTTACCATTTACCGTGATAGTGAACAAACTTCCGATTTTTCGTTTATCTTCAACCTTGCCAGTTATCTGATATTTACTATCAGCGTGATAGATAAGCAAGGGTTTCTGTGCTTCACGTTGCATGAATAACAAGCAAGTAGTTAATAGGCAATAGCCAATTAAGAAGTGTTTCAATCTGTGACCTCCTTATCCTTGATTTCTCCAGTAAGGCGATTTTCCAAAGTGCGTTCCGTAAAATAGATACCGTCTTCATACGTAAAATAATCAACAGTATTTTCAGTCCATTGACTTCTTGTGTAAGGGTATCTGTTTGGTCGTTTCATTTTCATCATCACAAAACACCACCATTCAATTCATTAAATTCTTCTTTGGTAAATCCCTGACTAATAGTTATTTTAAAGTTTTTAAAAGAAATATCGCCAGATTGTAATTTACTTACACTAATATTCCCAGATTTTTTTACACTAGCACCTGGAATAAAGGTTTCAACAACTCTTCCCATCGCTGTATAAGTATTTCCTCCATCTGTGCTTAATTTAAAACCTATGGGATAACTATTAAACATCCTACGATATTTCATAATCAATCGTTTTCGTTTTTTATTTAGTGACATCACTCCACCTCATCTTTTAATTTAACCGAAATTTCTAAGTAAAATTTTTGTTCAGGTATATCCAGCACCATTGTATTGTTTTTACCATCAGACTCAACGATAATTTTTCCGATTGCCAAAACCAAGTCTTCAATTGTGCTATTTGTCGTAAGGCCCATCACTCCACCTCCAAAAGCTCTGGATTTTCGTAGATATTGCCGATGACTTCTAATAAATCGCTTTTAGTAAATGGCAATCCAAACGATATTGTCATACAATTATTGCCAATATATCGCCCCAACAAGAGTTCAGATTTTCTTCTAACTACCGTCTCAATCTGATATTCCCATTTTGCTTTGAAAAAGGGGTTCCTATATCGTTTTACTATATCCCCTTCAAAGATCTCTTTGTTATTTTTGTCTTTGAGTCCTGTTGATTGTATGATACATTCATAATCATCAAAATGTAACCACTCTTTTCTTTCTTCGATCCAAATAGTAGGACAAGTATAGTTTTCATCATCTGTATCACAATTGCCTACCATGACGCTATAATTCATTTCGTTTCTCGTTCTATCCCACGCTCTAAAACTTGGTATCATTCTTCCACCTCCTCGACTTCAAACAATGTACTGTTAAACACTTCACCAAATCCAGCTTCTTCTAGTTCTTTTCGGGTGTGGTTTGTTCTTATATTACTTGATTCATTTTCGCTTTCAAGAAACCATGATTCTGAATATTTACCAAACACAATATATTTCATATTGTTTTCGATATATTTTATCCTTACTTTATACCGCTTTTCTTTCTCGACCTCGTAGCCGTCAAGTATAGCTCTTATCAATCTTTTTCTGTTTTCAAAATCCCTAAATCCTTCACTCAAACCTCTAAGTTCTAAGTCGTCATTATTCGTTAAATAATAACCAAAACCGACTCTTGAAATATAATATAAAGCCTTTGTAACATCACTACTGTGGTTTAAATTAAACGTTTCAAGGAATTTCGCTTCTTCTTCAGATACTACGACTTTTTCTGGTTCGTCTAGTTGTTTCAAGTCTTGTAGAAAAATTTGACGGGCTGTTTCTGCTCCTGGAGCATTCCATACACCTTCAAGTCTTTTGTACTTCTTTATCAATACTTGTCTATTCATTTTTCAGTCCCTCCAACTGTTTCTCCAACTTCTTCAGTTTCTTCTTCAGAAATTCACGATGCGCAGTTCTTCCTTGCGCAAATCGTCCGTTGCAATCTTTTGAATACTTCTCGATTTCATCCTTAGTTTTCTCAATCGAGTGTTCCAAAGCTTCAATTACTGTTTGTTTACTATATTCCATAGTTTAACCTGCTTGTTTTCTAAAAATCCAGCTCTTGCCCCTCATGGCTCAAAGACACAAGAGCTAGCAAATTCTTTATACGCCATTCGTCCAAGTCTGACGCATATTCTAGCTCGCTTTTAACGTGGTTCGCGACACGTTGATTTTACTGCTAAGTAATAACAATCTAGTGCACCATAATCAAACCTCACATCGTCTTTTCCGATATATTTTCTGAATTTTGGCTTTGTGTTCGATGAATAAGCTTTCTGATGACTTTTCATCCGTTCAATAAGTTCATCAACGTTGTTGAAGTAACCTAGAAAAAATTTTCGATGTCCGTTGTAGACAAAATACAATTTTAATAACAAGGTATGCCACCTTTCTAAAAGTAGTCTTTCCTTTTATTTTGAAGGTCATTAAAAATCAATAGGTGATCATTGTCTACACCTTTCATCAAGCGACTCATAAAAGGGCGACCATAGCGTTTCTGAATTTCCTGTGCAGTTAGATTTGTTGTGATGATAGTGTTAGCTCTTTTGTTGAGAATATTATAGAGAATACTGAAGGACCACTCGCTATCCTTTTCCATACCAAGATCATCCAATACTAAATACTTTGCAGTAGCTATTTTGTTGACCAGAAATTCTTCCTGGCTGAAATCTGTCTTGATTTTCATTAGCAAGTCAGTAACATTGATGAAAATAGCAATTTCTTTCGTTATTGCTGATAATTCCTTTATAATTGCGAATGCCAAGTGACTCTTACCCGTTCCAGCTTCTCCTTGAAAAACAACATTGTTTCTAGCCCCCTCAGCCCACTCGCTACAAATCCTATTTGCAAGAGCTAGTTTCTCCGCTTCTTTTCCAGTCGGTGTGTCAAAGTTATCAAGAGTAGCGTTTTTCAGGACGTCATCATAAAGAGAAAATTTCTCAAGATAGAACTTCCGCTCTCGCTCATGCTCTGCATCAGCCAGCTCATTGACCTTTATTTGATTATCGGCATGGATCCGTTCCGATTCGCATAAGCGACAGAGGATGTCATTTGTCCTGATGATTTTAATTAATGGAATCCCGTGCTTTTCACAAATGTCATCCTGTTCTTCAGTGTTTCTGAGGTAAGATAAAGCCATTTCTTCTAGCGCATCAGTTACCATGACATCTTACCTCCACAATCTTTCCAGCTTGCCATATCTGATAAGCAAGCTATCACCGTTTCTTTTGATTGTTTTTCCAAAAGAGATTTTTTCTGTTCACTGATCGGATAGAAGTTTTCTTCAAATTGTTGGATTAGTTCTAAAACCCCCATTCGTCTTTTACCTCCTGTCCTGATTTTTTCTCCTTGTGTTGCTTTTCCGATTGTCGAACTTGTTCAACTGTCGTAACCTGGTTCTGCTGCCAATTTCGCAAAATACCACCTATGTACTTAACGTTTGGTTTTCCTAAATTAATAGCGGTCCTCAAAGCTTCTTTGACTAGTTCAGAGTCATTTTCATTTATTAGATGATTGATTTCCTCAATCTCAAATCCAGATAGTAGTCTACGAAATTCAGATTGAAAAAGTTCTAAGATGTTTCCACTACTACTAGTAGTAGTTATATTCTTATCTTTATCTAATCTATTCTTAATCTTAGTCTTATCTCCTTCTTCTTCTAGTGCGTTACCGCCCGTTACTGTAACGTTACATGTAACGTTACCAAGAGCAAGATTTTTCTGTTTTTCACGGTGCCTTGCTACACGATTTCGTGTTTGTTCCTTGATTCTTTCCATACCATCAATATTTTGGTGTTTTTCCCAATTTGGCAAAGTAATGACACCATCGATTATCTCAATCATTCCGAACTGCTCAAATATCCCTAGAGCCATTCTTACACTATTCAGAGGCCTTTGAAAGATTGTTGCAAGCATCTCATCAGTGTAATGAACTTTATCTGACATCATCAAAAGTCCGTTGCGATTATGTTTGCCAGCAAGAGCTAGGATTTTAAACCATATGACCAAAATTGCATCATGATCTGGTAGTGCATCAATAAGACGTATCTTTTCATCATCAAAAATATCCGTCGTAATCTTAATCCATTTGATTTCAGACATATCCAGCACCTCTTCTAACTTTGTTTTGCTTTCCACTTCCTGCGATTTGCGCGATATTCCTTCTTCATTTCTTCGAAAATAAAACGGCTATCCACTTCCATTTTTTTGAGTTTCAATATGCAGTAGTTTTTATCCAGCTCACGGTAATTTTGGGCTAGTTTTTGGTAGTTAATAAGGTGTTCCTTGATTAGAGTTAAATTTTCAAGGTTGTAGTTATAAAATGTTGCATCATGCCTTGATAGTTGATTTTTCTTTTTTTTAAGAAGGTCGTTGTAAATTTGGATTGTATTTTCAACCCATTTGATTGATTGATTGTAATCTGTTGACATTGGTTTTGCTCCTTATTTTTGCTTCTTTGATAAACCTAAGGGCGGTTGTACATCGTATGTAAATTGCTTATCTGAATTTCTCAGATTCATACGAGCGATGTTGTTCGCGATTAGTTGTCTGTTTTCCATTTTAGTCTCTGCTCGTTCGTCTAGCTCATTTACTAGTACCCAGAGTAAAAAAAGTAATAATGTTCCGAAATAGATATATTCAATCATTTTGTGTTTTCCTTTTCTTTATAGATTGCTACGATTTCTTCAAGATCTGCGATACGTTGATTTGCTTGCTGATATTTTTCTTGAAGGTCTATCAATTCCCTGTTCGTATCCAACGCAACCAATCGCCAGTCAGTATTGACTTCGATTTTTGTTGTATTGAAAAACCATTTTGTGATTTTGTCTAATAATTTCATCCGACCGACCTCATTTTCTTGCTTGTTTCCATTTCTTTTTTCCAGTCTCGACTGCCTCTGTATTGTAGGTAAGCGTCAAAACCTTTGATTGTGACAAGTTGACCATCGTTTCTAAGATGTTTTTGTTGACTAGGCAATTTCTTCATCTCTCGTCTCATGTCTCCTGCTTGTCGTTTTGTGCATCCAAAAATATGTTCTAATTCTTCATCGTTGGCCGAAACCTTCTCAATGATCACATCTTTTATTCTCACAACTTCGATTGCTTCCATTTCTGCCCCTTTCATGTTATAATCTAAGTAGTTATTTTAGTAAGCGCCTGACTTCTGTTAGGTGCTTTTTTGTGTTCCCATTTTTATCCTCTCTGAGCTATGTTAAAAGCATTCAAATCCATGATTTTCATCTTAGTATTGGTGCTTGGTTCCCAAGTCATCCAATAGGAAAGTGCTGCTTCCGCAAATTTCTTTGGTAATAGATCATAGCGACTGATATTGAAATGATCCTTGAAATCAATCTCAGCTTGTCTGAAGACTGATTGAGCGAATGCCTTGTCTGCATAAGCTGGACTATCAATACCACCGAGGCAAGCAACGACTCGAGCTTTACGCTTCTTCAATAGCGACTGAGCATAGCTTGGATGGATTGGTTGTTCATTCTTGAGATAGTCGATATCTTCTAGCATTGTGACTTGTTGTTTCCGAAGTTCTTTTTGCCCAGTAAATAGAGCAATGAAGGCATCTTCGTCTAAATCTTCCCGGATAAAACCACCTTGTCTGCGGATAGCTGGTAAGACCTCTGATGTCACCCAGCGTTTGAACTCTTTTGCTTGTGTCAATCTGCTAGATAGGATAAGCGAGTATAAACCTGACTCGTTGATAATCAACATATCTTGCATTCCACCACTAGTAGGGATGCCCTGTTTTAGGGCGTCCTCTTCGTCAACGTGAAGGGCAATTGCATTTCTTGCTTTGCTATATCCTAAGATGTCAGCGACATCTTTTCCAACGAACCAAGGTTCGTCATTGATTGTCATAGTACGGACCTCTTGTCCGTGAAAATTAAATATTTCGTTCATAATATTCCTTTCAAAATTTGGTATAATAAAGATAATAAATTGATTGGAGAAATTTTATGGAATTATCTACTGTCGAGTTTTATTTTAGTGTGATTGGAAAAACTCTAACCATTCAAATCCCAAAAACTTGCCCTTTGTGTGGCATTGGGAATAATCCTACTAACAACGTTGCAGGACATCTGGAAATCCAAGAAGGTTACATTTTTACTATGCACCATCGTTGCCCATCTTGTAAGAAATACCACATGACAAATCAAGAGTATTTACATCAAAATGATGAAACTACTATGGTTCTTGTTTATCCTAATAAAGTCGCTTTCGAATTAGATCCTCTTTTTGTTGAGCACGCTCCTAGATTTGTAGAATTTTACAGTGAAGCGGTCGAGGCAGAAAAAATGGGATTAGAGAATATCGCAGGAACCGGTTACCGTTCTGCCGTTGAATGCTTAATTAAAGATTATGCTTTAGACTTTAAATTAGATGACAAAGAGTATCTATCTAACCCAAAACTATCATTTAATAATGCCATTGACCGATATGTAAAAGATGATTATCTTCTAAATGGTGCATTGCACTTTATTAGAGAAGTGGGTAATGACTACACGCATTGGGATAAAAGCTCTAGTATCTCTCTTCATACGATGAAGCTTTATGTTGAAATTATTATTCAAATCTTTAAATCTAAATTTATGATGAAGTATCTTCCGGACGCCTGATTCCCAAACGCATTTCGATTTCTGAGATGCGTTTTTCTTGTTCTGCAACCTTCTTGTATAATTCTTCAACAGAATAAGCAATAATTTTTTCCATTAATCTTCCTCCTACTCCAGCACCTTACTGCCGACTACCAATCGTTTAACGACAACGTCCATCTCCTTAAATTCAGCATTCTCTGCACAATAGCGGACGCTCTCGCAGATGATGCTGTATTATTCATTTCCTATTTCTCAAATTTCTCCCATGACTCGTTGATTCGCAACTTCTTGTTAATGCGAAGTTTCAAGTCATCGCTCCCTTTTCCATCTTTCAACAACTGTGTGATAGCTGACGAACTAACACCTACAACAATGGCAAAGTCCGTCTGTGACCATCCACGTTGTTCAATTCGCTCTTTTACAAGCTCAATCCATTTGCGATGTTGTTGGTTCATGTGACCTCCTACTTTTTGTATTAATAGAGTTAAAGAGTTAGTAAATTATTTTATAAAATGCTTGACAATTTTAATGTATAGTATTAAAATGAAAGCATAATTAAAAACCTTGATAAAACGTTATATCTATCAATCCTCTTGCTCGCCAAAGCTATTTTATTTTTAGATAAGTTTTAACTCTGTTTTTTACTAACTCGTTAACTTACAAAA
>ERZ772972.69-NODE-69-length-32489-cov-8.655331_pt1 | contig 32489 bp, 28 predicted proteins | sample MGYA00580673_ERZ772972 | MGnify/ENA primary metagenome ERZ772972 (study PRJEB29015, sample SAMEA2738051) | human oral metagenome | biome: human oral; feature: human-associated habitat; material: saliva | place: China | collected 2229 ... | reverse complement strand
AGTTTTTCAATAACAGTTGGTACAACCTTGTCATAGAATTGACCTTCAAACTCAGCGCCAGCATTAGCCATCATGATACCACGTTCGTCAACAGTGACTGCGACTTCAAGACCATTAGCAATACCGACATTGTAGTCGTCCTCACCAAAACCAGGGGCTGTATGGACAATACCTGTACCAGAGTCAGTCGTAACGTGGTCACCAAGGATCACCAACTCATCTACAGCTGTATCCCATGGGTGTTCTGTTACAATGTGGTTCAATTCTTGACCACGGTAAGTTGCCAAAACTTGAACATCAGCCCAGCCAAATTTCTCAGACAAGCTAGTCAATAATTCTGCAGCAACGACAAACTTACGAGCTTCACCAGCAGGTTGAACCAAAACATAATCAATATCAGCACCAACAGTTAAACCACGAGATGCTGTGATTGTAAATGGAGTTGTTGTCCAAACCACAATATAAGTGTCTGTATCTAGAACCCCTTTGCCATCTTTAACTTTATTGGCATAGTAAAGGGAAGTTGAAACCAAATCATGGTATTCAATTTCTGCTTCTGCAAGGGCAGACTCAGATGACCAAGACCAGTAAACTGGTTTAGCTCCACGATAAATATAGCCCTTGTTGGCCATTTCACCAAAGACACGAATTTGAGCTGCTTCATAGTCTGGAGTCAAAGTCACATATGGATTTTCCCAGTCACCAGATACACCCAAACGTTTAAAGTCCTCACGTTGTTTATCAACTTGAGAAAGAGCATACTCACGGCAAAGTTTCAAGTATTCAACCAATTCCATTTCTTTACGCTTAACACCTTGTTTGGCCAAAACTTGCTCAATTGGTAAACCATGAGTATCCCAACCAGGGATAAATGGCGCGTAGAAACCTGACATAGATTTTGAACGAACAATGATATCTTTTGAAATCTTGTTCATAGCGTGTCCTACGTGGATATTCCCATTAGCATATGGAGGCCCATCATGCAAGGTAAAATGTGGTTTCCCTTGGTTCAATTCTTGACGGCGTTGATATAGCTTTGCATCATCCCATTCTTTTTGCCAAACTGGCTCTTTAGTAGGAAGACCTGCACGCATTGGGAATTCAGTTTTCCCAAGATTAAGGGTATCTTTAAGTTTCATAGTATCTCCTTTAATAAAAATTACAAATTAAAAACCACGACTTCAGCAAAGGACGAAGATCGTGGTACCACCTTTATTCGAAAAAAGACTATGCTTTTTTCCTCTTGACCCGTAACGTGGGAAACGTCAAAACTTACTAAATTCAGATTTGATAGATTGAGAGGATAATCTCGTCATTAGGGAATACAGGGCTTACACCATCTCCTGCTCGCTAAAAATATAATGATAAGATTTTGTTCTCACTTTTCTACTTATAAAATTGAAACAGATTCTTGCGGAGCCGTAAAACCTGATTCTGAGTTTACAGCTTCAGTAGCGGGTGTTGGACCTGAGTAATGGCTTGGGACTACTTCTGGTTCTTCATACATTGGACCAACTGGATGAACTGGACTTTCTTCAACAACTGGAGATGGTGAAACCATTTGTTCCTGCTCGGCTCTTGCTTCGGCTTCAGCAAGTTCCTTATTAGCTGCTTCGATACGCGCTTGTAACTCTGCCATCTCTTCTGGAGAAAACTGACGAGTAATATCAATCGGCTCTTCTTCATGATAAGATGAAACTGAAACTCCAAGTACCTCACTAACAACTTCTTTAAAAGCCTCATCACTTGTTTGAAGATAAGTAGCTGTTGGACGAAGAATATCTTCCCAATCAGAAGATTCAACAATAGCCAATTGACTCTCAATTGTTGATTTCAAACGTTGATGGAAGACACGACTCTTGTTCTTTAATTCTTCTGTTTCGACGGCAACTTTTTTTGCATTATCTGCTGCTTGGCGAAGAATTTCATTTGCTTTATATTTAGCTTCTTCTAACAAGCGTTGAGCACTTTGTTCTGCCTGCTGAATAATATTATTTGAACGTTCATTTGCTGCTTGTTTCACTCGTTCAGCTGTATCTTGTGCAATCAAAACAGACTGACTTAATGAATCTTTCATTTCATCAAAATAAGACAAGCGTTCTTCTAAACTTTTAATATGTAAATCCTTATCATGATTAGAGCGAACTAAATCTTCATAGTCACGAACTACAATATCTAAAAATTCATCTACTTCTTCTGGATCAAAACCTCTGAATCTTGTTCCAAAGGTTTTATCTTTAATTTCTAACGATGTAATTGGCATATTCTTCCTCACTTACTTACTAACAATTGGACCGTTAATTTCTTTTTGTCTTTTTTTGTTTGCCCATTGTCTCTAACGAGTTTCAATCGACCATATTTTCTTACACTTATCAAATCACCAATCTGGAGCAAATAATCCAATTTTTCAACTAGGTGATAATTGACCTGTACTGCTTGCTTTACAATTAATTGATTCGCCTGATTTCTGGATAACTTGAAGACACCTGCAATAAGAACATCTAATCTACAACTAGATATACAAATCTCTATTTCTTGATAATTCTCAACTTTTTCTAGTTTCTCACTAAAATCTCGTTCCTCAAGATTAACAGGTAAACGTGCGATTTTCTTAATTCCATCTTGGAAAAGAGATAGGAATTGACGATTAATGATAATCTGCGCTCTCTCTTCTTTGATAAATATATCACCAAACAATTTTCTATCAATTCCTAACTGATTTAAAACAGTACCTAGAATTTTTGAATGTGTTAATTTTTCGAACTTATTAGAATAAATTATTTCTTGCAATGACAATTCAAAATCAGAAAATTCTGGTTCAAAGTAATCTGGATAAAAGAGAACTCTCACGTATTCAGTATCAATAAAATGTCGACTACTCATGTAGGAAACATTATTTGAGGCTGCCAAAATCTTTAAAATTTCTTCTTGATGGGGATTTACAAAAGGCGTCAAAAAAGGGGAATAAGTACTATTTACCTTTTTGATCCATTCTAATCCCTTATCAATAAAGGACGAATCACTCTTAGAAAAATGTTGATAAATTAGTTTACTCATAGAAAGAAAAATAGTATTCGAATAAGCTGCTCCCCTAGAAAACGAACTAGTAATACAGCAAGCCAAATAGACAAATCAAGACCTGCGAACTGAAGTGGTAACCGTTGCAAAGGTATCAAAATTGGCTTCACTAAACTAATAATCAAACGTCCCAAACTAGATTTATAGGCATTTGGAAACCAAGACATCAAAGCAAAGATTACTAAAATTAGAGAATAAATATCTACAGCATTTTGAATAAAACGAATGAGAAAAAGCATTATTTCACTCTCGAACGTTTCATATCAAAACCAAACTCACCATTTTGTGATTCATCTGGAATTTTGATATCTTCAATATTGACAACAACATCAACTGGAGTTAGAAGGTACATAGTCGATGCTACTTTCTTCATATTACCAGCTAAAACATGACGTGCACCATCCAAATAATCTAGACAACGACGTGCTTGAACTTCAGTCATATATTGAAAATCAATCAAAACACTTTCATTACCTGCTAACAAATCTACAATTTCCGTTGCGTCTTCATAGTTTCTAGGATAACGCACATCAATAGTGACCTTATCTGTAGAGCGTTTACTTTGCATCGCCAACTCTTGTTGACGAGCATGAAGACGAGTGATATTTTTATCTTTAGAAGGAGTAGTTGTAATTTCTTGAGGTAACTCTTTTATAGGAGCTATTGAGGGGGCAGCACTCTCTTCAGCTACAGGCTGATAAACGTTGCTGACTCCTTCTCCATCTTCTGTAAAATAATCTATAAATCTATCAAATCTATCTTTTAAAGACATAATTCTTTCCTATTTAAAAAATGCTGTACCAATTCGGACAAATGTAGAGCCATGGTTAATCGCTTCTTTATAATCACGACTCATACCCATACTTAAATCCATCATCGGCATATTGGGAATTTGTTTTTCTCTAATCTCTAATTGCAAATCTTGTGTAGCTTTAAAAATTTTATTCAGTTCTTCAGAACTAGCTTCAAAGGGAGCCATAGTCATTAGACCTACATACTCAATATTATCTAAGGAAGCTAATGCTGGCAAGGAATTTAATAGTCCTTCCTTTGAAAAACCATGTTTACTCTCTTCCTGAGAAATATTCACTTGTATGAAACACTTAACTACTCGATTACTTCTTTTTTGGATTTCTTCAGCTAACTTCAACGAATCCAAAGCGTGGAAATAATCTACATAATTAATCACATCCTTAACTTTTCGTCTTTGTAAGGTTCCGATTAAATGCCAAGTTAAATTATAATCTTTTAAAGCATTATATTTCTCTAAAAACTTATCTACACGATTTTCACCTATATGATGGACACCTAGCGGAAGCAAAGCTTCCGCTATTGATATCTCTACATATTTTGTAACAGCAATGACAGAAACAGAATCATTATCTCTTCCCACTCGCTGACTTGCATCTTTTATTTGTTGAAAAACTCGTTCAGTATTTTCTCTCAAATTCATTTAATTAACGATTTTTGAAAAATGGAGGTGTTTCCAGCTCATCTTCATCTTGTAGAGATGGTGCTTCGAAACGTTCAACCGGTGAAACAACAGAATCCGTTGCACGAACAATTGTTTCACGACGTAAGTCCCAATCACCAAATGCAGAAGCTTGAGAAGTTTCCACTCGACGATGTGTTGGACTTGGCATCTCTACTGATTCAGCCATATCAAAGTTACGATCATAGTTACGTACATGACTTGGGCTAGTTTGCTCGCGACGAACGGGTTGATTTGGAGTATGAGCTACTACCTTTTCTACGCGATCTTGACGAACACCTGTTGCAACGACTGTGACACGAATTTCATCACGCATACTTTCATCGATTGATGTACCAAGCCAGATATTCACTCCCTGTCCAGCTGCTTGGTTAACAATTTCTGATGCTTCCTCAGCTTCAATCAAAGTTAAGTCAAGACCACCTGTCACGTTAACAATAACATCTTCTGCTCCATCAATGGTTGTTTCAAGAAGTGGCGAGTAGATAGCTTTTCGAGCCGCCTCAACAACTCGTTCTTCTCCACTACCAATCCCAATACCCATAAGAGCATTTCCTTTATTAGCCATTACCGTTTTTACATCGGCAAAGTCTAGGTTAATTAAACCAGGGTTTGTAATCAAGTCAGTAATTCCTTGAACACCCTGACGTAGAACATTATCTGCTTCACTGAGGGCTTCTAGTAATGGAGTCTTTTTATCAACAATTTCAAGCAAGTTATTATTTGAAATAATCAATAATGTATCAACGTGCTCACGAAGTTGGTTGATTCCTTCAACAGCGAACTGTCCACGTTTGCTTCCTTCAAAACCAAAAGGACGCGTCACAACACCAACTGTAAGAGCACCTAAATCTTTAGCAATACGGGCAATAACTGGAGCAGCTCCTGTACCAGAACCTCCTCCCATACCAGCTGTGATAAAGACCATATCTGCTCCGCTAATAGCAGTTGCCAATGTTTCTTCACTCTCTTCTGCAGCTTTACGGCCAACTTCAGGTTGACCTCCTGCACCCAAACCACGAGTTAACTTAGGACCTAACTGAATAACAGTCTCAGCTTTTGTACTACTTAATGCTTGTACATCAGTGTTTGCTGCGATAAACTCCACGCCTGCAACACCTTCATCAACCATGCGATTAATGGCGTTTCCGCCACCTCCACCTACACCGATTACCTTAATAACGGCACCTTGAGCTGCTGCTGTATCAAATGAAAATGTCATAGTTTCTATTTCCTCTTTTATTCATCAAACATACTTCCGATTAAGCCTCGGAAACGATCTGCGATTTTTTGTTTATTTTGAGAAGACGGTTTTTCTTCTCCAGAACTTGCTCCATTAGTAGAAGGCAAAGGCTCTATTTCTGTATTTGAAATCGGTTGAACAGAAGCTGATTGAGCGACCTGTGTAACCCGTTGAATCATACCTCCAAAATTAATTGGTTGATGACGTAAAGCATCCTCTCCCTTTACTGCTCGTTGTGCCAAAAGATTAACTTCTGTTAACTGACCAGCAAATTCGGATAAGCTAATCACATGAGCAAATGCTGGATTTCGGATTCCTACTTGATTTGGAACAAAAAGTTTTACACGAACCCCAAACACTTCCTGTGCAAGTTCAACCACACCTGGTAAAATAGCATTACCACCAATCAAAACAATTCCACCAGGAAGTTCTAATAGACGTCTTCTTTCTAATTCTTGTTTGATTTGCTCAAAAATATGCTTAATACGAGCAGAAATGATTTCTGCTAAATATTTTTCAGTGACTTCAACAGGATCAACTTCCCCAATCACTTCAACTTGGAATGTTTCATTGCTTGCAAGCGAAGGATAAGCTTCACCATAATTTAATTTCAAACCTTCAGCTAACTTTTGAGAAGTTTTCAAGACCTTTGATATATCTTTTGTAACATATTCTCCACCTTCTTGAAGGATATTTGTAAACTGAAGTTCTTGATTTCGGATTGTAGCAACACTTGTTTGTCCTGCACCCATATCAATAACTGTAGCACCAAATTCACGTTCACCTTCATTTAAAACTGATTGGACAATTGCTAACGGAGAGATAATAATATTATCAAGTTGAATTCCTACGCGTTCAACTGTTTTACGAAGATTATGTAAGATTGTACGAGGACCTGTATAGAGCAGACCACGCATTTCAAGTCTAACACCCATCATCCCACGTGGATCTCGAATTCCTTGGAAACCGTCCACAATAAATTCTTCAGGAATAAAGGTAATAACTTCACGATCAGGTGTCATACTCTTTGTCAATGCTGACTTGACAACATTTTCTACATCTTGATCTGTAATTTCCTTTGTATCAGATGTAACCGGAATCATTCCTTGAGTTGGTTCTACCTGTAAGAGATTTCCTGGCAAACCAACATTCACTGACTTAATGGAAATACCTGCCTTCTCTTCCGCTTGAGAAATAGCTGACTTGATAGTAGCTGCTGCCGCATCAATATCAACGATAATTCCATCCTTTACACCTTTACTTTTGGCATTACTTACACCAATTACATTTAGTTCACCATTCCTAAGTTCGGCAACTAATACCTTAATCGAATTAGTTCCGATGTCTAATCCAGTAAAAAAACCATCTCTAGCCATTGCATCGCTTCCTCTCTATCTTCCAAGTTTCTATGTTCTATTTAATAACTAAAACAGGGCACAGCTATTCACAGAATATTATAACACAAAAAATCCAATAGTGGTCAGTTTTTCCTCAATTTACTTGCTATTTTTTCAATTTCTATCTTCTTTATGACTAAATTCTACGAAAGAATAAAATTTATGAAAAAGAAAGCTCAAAATTAAGCTTTCTTTGTAAGTATTTTTTCTGCTTCTTGAGCTAAAAATAGTTCCAAGATTTTCTTTGTTAACGTAATCGCTGCTGATAAGGCTAGGGAAACGATTAAATAATTAGCTACTAAGCCATGATCTCCAACCAATGGCGGTTTTGTTAGGAATCCGTAATCTCCACCTGTTACTAAATTGACCACAAAAATTAAGGCATTTAGGACAAAGGTCATAAGAAAAATTCTTTTTACATCTAGCATTCTCGCATCGTACTGTCTCAATAGATAAACCAATGAGTTCCCCAAGAGAGCTAAGTGCCCAAAGATAAAGGACAAAATCGCAATATGTGGGAAAGGATAGGCATCTGGCACTGGATAAACAAAGGCTGCTAATGTCCCAAATGTCCCCAACAATGCAAAATACTGCCTATATTTAGACTGACCAGGAAGCAAGAGCACCACAAACATGGCCATACGACAATGGTAAAAAGGTAAACTTTCTGACAGTGGCATATGATTGACTCCATACCAACCATAAAGAAGGATCAACTGAACTGCCTGCAAGATTTGAAAAAATCGTTGGTAAACCTTCTTTTCACGATAGCGATAGGCTGTATAAAAGGTTAAAGCTAAGAGCGTAAATAGGCTAACGTACCAAAAAAGATCAAACTTTGGTGGCTCTGTTGCCTGAGTCGTAAAGAAAATATCCCATAAATTCATCTAGTCTTCCTCATGATTCAAAATTTTCCTGCATATTATTATACCATGCTACTTAAGAAAAATGGATTTAGAAATACGATAATCATCTTCTTAGTCAAGATATTGCTCCCTCTGACCTTGATAAACCTGCCAAAGAATCTCTATTTGCTCCTTGGTAATACGTTTTTCAGATAAGGCTGGCAGTTGATCAATGGCAAAAAATTGAAGGTCAGCAATTTCTTGATTTTCTTGGAATTGTCCATCGAGAAGCTTACATTCAAAGACAAATTTTGCATATTGTTTACTCTGTAGTTGGAAACGATTGGTATCAAAAACTGCAAGTAACCTTTCAGCTTTTGCTGTAAAACCGGTTTCTTCTTCAATTTCTTTGAGAATATTTTCAGTTGGTGAATAACCGACCTCGCCAAAGCCACCTGGCAAAGCCCAATCATTCTCTCCTTGTCCCCTAACCAGACAAATTTTTTCATCCTCAACTATCCAAGCACGGACGTCCATTAAAGGACTCGCATAAGCAGACGTTGGTTTCAAGACTTCTGCTACTTCTTCTGCATCAAGGTCTGATGCTTGATTCAACATTTCTCCTAACAGACTTCGCAAGTCTTCGTAGCGCTCACGGTCAAAAGGATCTTTTGTAAAGGTTAATCCAGTATCTGTAATGGCAATCATTCTTTGCAAATACTTGACAAAATCACTAGCATTCATTTTCTAAACTTTCTACCAGCTTGGCTAGATTCATAGAGTTAGAGCCTTTGAGCAGGATTTGGTCATAAGCCCCAAGGCTTTCTTTGACCTGCTTAACGAGGTCTTCAAATTGGTCTTGGTCTTCTGTTTTCTTGAAGTAGTAAACGTGGCCAATTGGGAACATTTGACTGGCAAGTTGGGCCAATTCTGCGATATCTTCTCCATAGAAAATCACGGTATCCAGTACATCTGGCGAGAGGCTCAGAATCATCTGGTTATGGAGTTGGACTGACTGGTCACCTAATTCCTTCATATCTGCTAAGACAGCGATTTTCTTGCCCCCTTCATTGGCTGGAATGGCAGAGAATGTTTCCAAAATTAACTTCATAGCAGTTGGATTGGCATTGTAAACATCTGAGAGGATATCTGCTCCATTAGCTGCTTTCTTCCACTCAGTACGGTTACGCGTCAATTCAAGATCTTGGAAGGCCTGACGAATTTGCTCCTCTGAAACTCCTTCTTGCAGGGCAACATATGATGCAATCATAGCATTAGTGGCATTGTACTTACCAGTCACTGGCAAATCAAGGGCTTGCTCTAAGAAATTGACCTTAAAGGTCAAGCTGTCCTTACGCTCTATCAAGTCAGTAATTTCCAGCTCTGCTCCTTGACCAAAACGAATCACCTTTTTATCAGTAGGCAAGTAGTCCTCTACAATAGGGTCAGCTGGCGCCAAAAGCAAAGAACCTGAAGCCATACCATCTGCAATTTGCATTTTTCCTTTAGCAATCTCTGAACGGTCTTTGAAAAAGGCCAAATGGGCCTCTCCAACCAGGGTCACGATGGCTGTTTTTGGATGAGTCAATTCAGACAAGAGATGGATATCACCCAAGTGATCCTGTCCCATCTCCAATACCAACTTTTCTGTCCCCTCAGCCATGTGAAGAACCGTGTAGGGAAGGCCAATTTCGTTATTGTAGTTCCCTTGTGTTTTGTAGGTCTGGTATCTTGTTGATAGCAAGTGCGCCAACATATCCTTGGTCGTCGTCTTACCATTTGAACCTGTAACAGCAAAGACATCAACCCCCGTTTTTTCAAGATAGTAGGCAGCTAGGGATTGAAAAGCAGTCAAAACATCATCTACTAAAATGTAGGGATGATTTGCAACCTCTTTCTCAGACAAGGTTACTGCTGCACCATTTTCAAAGGCTGTTTCGATAAAGTCGTGACCATCACGCGCACCTTTGAGTGGCACAAATAAGTCCCCTGCCCCAATCAAACGACTGTCAAACTCAGGCTTTTCTAACTGGGCGTTCTCAAAGAGACTGACATCATTTTTAGCCCCAACAGCTTGGGCAACTTCATGGATTGTTAATTTCATTTTTACTCCTTTAAAAAGGGTTGAAGTCCGAGAACTCTAGTCACCTTGCAGTGATGGTTCTGGCTTCTACCCTCTCTTTCAGTTTATAGCAAGTGCGCTTCGCGCTTGTCAAAACTTTCTTTAGCAAGATTAACTAAACGCTCAATTAATTCTGGATAAGTGATTCCCATATTATCCCAAAGCAATGGATACATAGACCATTTGGTGAAGCCGGGCATAGTATTGAGTTCGTTGAGGAAAATCTCTCCCTTGTCTGTGTAGAAGAAATCACAACGAGACAAACCTAAACCACCTATTGCGCGGAAGGCAGCTTCTGCATTTTGGCGCATAACAGCTACTACATCATCACTGATCTTAGCTGGAATATCCATGGTAATCTTGTTATCGATATACTTGGCATCATAATCATAGAAGGCAACATCCTTGACCACTTCTCCTGGCAAGGTACTCTGGACATCGTAGTTCCCTAATAGACCAACTTCAATTTCACGAGCATTTACCCCTTGTTCAACCAAGACTCGGCTGTCATATTTGAAAGCCAACTCTAATGCTTTACGGAGTTCTTCTTGATTTTCAGATTTAGAAATACCGACGCTAGAACCCATGTTTGAGGGTTTAGTAAATACAGGATAAGTTAATTTAGATTCAACTTCTGAAATTTTTAAATCTAAATTATCCCCCTCAACAATTGCTACATAAGGAACCTGGGCGATACCAATGGATTCCAAAACTCGCTTGGTTGTAATTTTATCCATGGCTAGACTTGATGACAAGATATTACAGCCAACATAAGGCATCTTAAGAACTTCTAGAAAACCTTGAACAGAGCCATCTTCTCCCATAGGCCCATGAAGAACCGGAAAAACAACTGCTCCTTCTTCATAGATTGCACTTGGAGCAATTTTCTTTTCCAAGTCAATGGTTACATTGGTCATAAGGCGTTCATCTTGATTCGGAGTTTGACTAAATTCCTGAGTTTTAATAAAATCACCAGACTGACTGATAAAGAAGGTCTTGACACAAAAATAATCGTAGTTTACTGCACGCATAATACTTTCAGCTGAGAGTACCGAAACTTCTCTTTCTGCACTACGTCCACCATATAAAAGAATAATTGTCTGTTTCATATTAAAGTCCTAATTCTACTATAATTCTCGCTCTTTAGTATACCATATTTGCTTGTTTTTTTGAAACTTGAACTTAATCCTAATATTTAAGATAGATAAAAAGCGCTCTAAAAGCGCTATGGGGAAATTGATAGTTAATAATATTTTTACTATAACTGAACATTCTATTTCTAAAAGCTAACATTGGTGATCCAGAAATAGATCCTTAACAACATTGCTTAAATAACAACTATTACAGATAGGGAGATACAGCCAGATTGTATTTTAGTACAATGTTAAAAACAATATACTACTGGATTAATGTCTTCCTTCTTTTATGTGTAAAATCAGGTTACAACAAACACTAGAAGTCGTTTCATAAAACAATTCCTCTATTTAGAAGAAGGCAGGGCTTATTCTTGGTGAATACATTCCTGCTTGTATACAATAACAACGAGGAGATGTCGTAAGAGCTTCTTCCATTTTATTGTATTAGAAAATTTGATCATTTTTTGTACTTTTATTAAATATTCAATATTAAAAGTCGGACTACTTACAGCATTCTAGTATAAAAGGGACTATAAATACTATAGTTTAGTGTATGAGGCAAAACTTAAAAAACACAAAGTAAATGCCTATATTAGCGCCTCAATAATTTCTTAATTAAACTAATCACTTTAAATTTCAGAGGTTTCGGATAATAGCGGAAAGTCCCTGCTTTTCGTACAATATAGCCATTAAAATTTTGCTTAAAGCGTAAAACGCCATCACTTCCATCAAAAATACCTTCAATACCTAGAAAGTTGTATTTTTGTATGCCACGTTTAATGCTTTCTAGCATCACATATTTCTGAAGCAGGGCTGGTGCATAAAATTTATTAAACTCAGTATAGGATCCACTGAAGAGATAGGTTGTTTCTTGAGGCATGTACACAAACAGACTCCCTGCCAATACAACATCTTCATCTCCATATTTTTCAATCAAGTCACGTGCTTCTGCTTTTCGAACTTCAAAAGTTTCAAATTGACTAGAGTATTCTCTTAGTTGATTTTGTTTTTTTTCAGAATGAGGATTTTTGCTCAAATCTAATCGCAACTTATCCAGTATTCCTTCTAGTTTAGCCTGTTCACTTTGTAATTTACTCAAATACTCTGAAAAATTCAGTGTAGCAATAAGAAATTCAGCTTGATTTCCAAATGCATCATAAAATTTTTCATAGTATTCTAGACTTTTATCACTATATTCTCTACGTTCAGAGGTTAATCTTGTTATATCTTTAAAAATCGATAGCTCTTCACGTTTTAACTTTTTCAACTGAATACCAAACGTTTCGGTTTTTTTTACTAGAGGCTTGCCTTTTTTACTAAAACTGTTTAGTAAATTTTTTTCGGTTAAATCAGTCAAATTCTTATAATATAGCCAATCTGGTTCTCCATTAGGATAACCTGTCGTCAATCCATCAAATTGATATCCTAAATCAGTCAAACCTTGGATAATACTTTTTTTCTTAACATCTATTGCATTGCCTTCACTATCAAAAGTTTGATAAGTTTCATAAGGTTTTACAAGCAACTCTAATACACCATTTTGCTTAGCATATTCTTTTAATTCCGCATAAAAAACTGGAAGAGCATCTTGTTGGGTATAAATCGGCCCCGAATTGAGTTCCATATGCAGACCACCTAGCATGGGCAAGCTATAAACCAGAGCTGCAACTTGAGTTTTTCCTTCTTGTTTCAAAGCAAGATAAACAATTTGAGCCCCTCTTTTTTCTAACAAGTCCCCCATCTGGACAGATTGCATAAAGGAACGACAAGAAACCTGATTAGAATAAGTCTGAAACTCTTCTTTTGTGAGTGTTGTTAGTGCCATATACTTACTTTCTATGTTTTTTTCTTAATGTTTTACGGAAATCAAGAGCAAGTCTTAACAGAGGATAGAGAGGATGGATAGGCATTGTAAATTCACCCAAGTATTCTTCAATCGTTGGATTAAAATTAGCTTTAAAACGATAGAGTCCACCATCTAAAGTGTTTTCGATTCCTCCTAGATTTTGCCACAAGATTCCACGTTCAAAAGCATAGCGTGCTGTTTCATACCATGTTAAAATTGGGGCATTATAACGCCTAAAATCATCATCCATACCGGCATACAAATTGACAGAAGAATGGCCAAATTCAACAACTAAAGTTGCAGATAAAGGTACTTTTCTATAACCTCTATCGATGTAATCCTGTAAGAAAGTTAGTTCCTCTTCTATACGTTCCTTCTCTTTCAAATGCTCCTGCACTTTAGAAGGCTTAGTTGAATCTGTAAACCTTTCTAGCTTAGATTTATTTTTTTCTAATTGCAAAGCCAATTCTTGTGAGCGTTTCGAAAGATCTAGTGTCGCAAGTGTAATATAAGAATGATCTTTAAAGCTGTCCAATAATTTTCTATAGTAATCTTGATTTCTCAAATGGATCTCTTTTCTCTGCTCCGTTTTTTTCATCAAAGCTGAAAAAGAATCCAATAACTCTAATCCACCAACTTGGATTTCAATTCCCTTATTTCGAGCTGTTCGAATCGCTTGTTTTGTTGATTTTGAAAGGGCATCCTCTCCAAAACAATCCTTATAAATCTTTGCTTGAACCCTAGGTTGAATGGTATCTCCCATATCATTAGTAAGTCCTGACCATTTTACTCCCAAGTTTTTAAGACTGTCAATGATAGCAAGATTCTCTGGATATTCAATCTTTTCTTGACCTATTAAACTTTGAGAGATACATATACTTGGGTCAAACATAACAAATACAGCTCGTTTACTATGCGCATATGATTTTATAGACTGAAGAACAAATTCAAGTAGATTTGTATCTTTATAATCTAAAATAGGTCCTCTAGAAATGTAAAACATTTTATAACCTAATGGAAGAGATTTTATTAGAATGCTAGCAACAGCTACTAGTGTTTCTTCCTTATAAACGCCTAACCTTTCATGTTGCCAATCAGATTTAACCCCTTGCCAAGCACTAGTCTGTAATATATTAATTAAGGTGTTTTGTTTAACAAAATCATCATGTTCAGATGCCGGTATGCCAATTTTATAGTGATACATAGTCTACTCTCTTTACAATAGGATTCCATACTATTTTACTACTTTCACTTGAAAAGTCTAGCGAAAACAAATTTTCATTTTTATTTTTTAAATACTGTGAATATGCTAATTCTGTTTCTTGGACTAACTTAATCTCTCCTCCAAGATGAAATCAATTGGTAAGGTTGCTAAAAATCGCTCCAATTGTTTTTCCCAGTAATACCACTCATGAGTTCCTGAGCTATGGCTATAGCTTATATCAAATCCTAGTTTTTTTAGATTTTTGACTGCTAGATTATTAGCAGCATACAAGAAATCTTCCTCTCCACACCAGGCCCAAAGTTTGGTTTTTTTATCTGATTTTTTCGAGATACTTTCAAGAGAATAGGAGCTTTTTTCCCAATCCGTAATCTTTCCAAAAATACCTCTCCAATAGGCAGGAGTCCCTAGATTTTGACTTTCTGGAGAAAAATCTTGAAAACTGAGAGCACCTGAAAAACTTGCCGCATGAGAAAAATGGTTTGTCGCTAGAGCCAATTTGAAAGAACCATAACCACCCATGGATAGACCAGCAACAAAGGTCTTTTCACGTTTACTAGTCATATTTGGAAAGAAACGCTTCATGACCTGAGGCAATTCTTCTGCTAAAGCTGTGTAGTAGTCAAATCCATACTGGGTATCAGTGTACCAACCGTTACTGGTATTAGGCATAATAACGATCAGATTAGTTCCTCTGAGTATGCGTTCGACATTGGTCCTCTTTAACCAACTATTATGATTACCAGACATACCATGTAAAAGATACAAAACGGGGATATCTTTACAATCTGGTTCTTCCACTCGATTGGCATCAGGGTAGAGGACATTCACTCCCCACTCCATATCCAAAACTTGTGAGTAGTACTCAATGTTCATAACTGCCATTTTTATTCTCCCTTTTTCTATAAGAAAAAGCCGAAACTCGACTTTCTCTCTACTTATTTTACGGTTATTTTGCTTCCATCACGACTGGTAAAATAGCTGGACGACGTTTCGTTTGGTCGAAAAGATACTTGGCTATACTATCACGAACTTTACCTTTTAAATCTACCCAGTCGAATTCTTCTCCTTGAAGATAGTTTTCTACCGTTTGATTAATCAATTCTGAACTTTCACGGAGAATGTCACGGCTCTTCTTGAGGTAAACAAATCCTCGTGTATGAACACGCGCCTTGGCAACGATTTTCTTCTCGCGACGGTTTACAGTGATGGCTACGATGAAGATTCCATCCTCTGACAAGACCTTACGATCACGGAGAACAACATTTCCAACATCACCAATAGCATTCCCGTCAATTAAGACATCTCCTGCCGATACTGCCCCAGAAGGAACAAAATCTCCATGTTCATAAGCCATGGTTGTTCCCTTCTTGGGAATGAAAATACGTTCTGGTAACATACCAACTGCCATAGCAGCCTTGGCATGGGCATCCAACTCACGGTATTCCCCTTGGATAGGAAAGAGATACTTAGGTTGCAAGAGGTTGATCATCAACTGTATGTCACGCGCATTTCCGTGTCCTGACACGCGCAAGCTTTGAGTAATCAATTTGACAACACCACCAGCTTGATAAATCATATTTTCCACACGCGCCATAACCGCTTCTTTAGCGATAGATGGTGTGGTAACGATATAGACCAAGTCTCCATCCTTGATTTCGACATAACGGTGGCGACCGATTGACATCTTACGAAGTCCATTAATCGGCTCACCCATACGGCCTGTTTCAAGAATAATCAACTCATGGTCTTCAAAACGAGACATATCTTTTGGCTTAATCAAAAGACTCTCGTTAGCTAGAGATAATTTCTTGAGGCGAATCGCAGTACGGACAATATTTTCAATATCGAATCCCGTCAAAACCACACGACGACCTGTTGCATCCGCAGCGTCAAATACCTGCTGGATACGAGAGAGGTTGCTGGCTACTGCCGCAACAATGATACGACCCTCCCAGTCCGCAATGGTTTGGGTGATTTCATCCCCAACTTCACTTTCGCTAGCCACTTGGATATTACTGTCCGCATTGGCTGAATCGCTAAGAAGAGCTAGAACTCCATCACGACCAATTTCAGCCAAACGACCAAAATCAGTGGCATAAGATTCGCTGGCTGTTTGGTCAAATTTGAAATCACCGGTATAGACGATACTTCCATCTGAAGTCTTAAGGACAATCCCTAAACTTTCTGGAATAGAGTGAGTCGTACGGAAGAATGAAACAATGGTTGCACCAAAATCAATCTCTGTATCTTCATCAATAACATGAAAATCATTAAATTTCTTGACAGCGTCATTTCCTTTGACAAAGAGCTTTGCCAATTCGATGGTTAACTCGGAACCAAATACAGGAACCTTGGCTTCTGCCAAGAGATAGGGTAGAGCACCAATAGCATCTGCATGTCCGTGAGTTAAAAATACCCCAGCAATTCGATCTTTATTTTCAAAAAGGTAATCCATATTCGGAATAACCACATCAACCCCTAATTGCTCATTTTCAGGATACTTTAAACCTGCATCCAAAACAAAAATGGACTCTCCGACTTCAGCGACGTACATATTTTTCCCATTTTCGCGTACACCACCTAGTGTTGTTAATCTTATATTATTCATTTTCCCTCCGAAATCTTACATTATCTTGATAATAGGGCAGTTTTACCCTTTTTTCTAAAAGTTCTAAAACTTTCAGCCGAATCTCATTCTTTCATTATACCATTTTTTTAATCATTTTCAAAATCTAGAATTGTTTTCAAAAAAGAGCTGGTTGCCCAACTCTCCTTATAGTTTCTAGTCTTTCTTCATCAAAAAGTCATATATTTCTTGCACGGTACCTAAGGCCATCATTTCTTGATCTTTAACAGTTTGCTTGAGATTTTGGTAAATCTGACTTTCTGATATCTCCCGTTTAGGTGCTTCTTTATTGACCGTCATGACTCCATCTTTGATCGTCACAAAACCTAGCTCTTCAAATACTTGAATCATTTTGACTAGTAGAATTTGTTGGATATTGAGATAGGCCGCCAAATCTTTCAGCTTATAGCGAATATCAAACTCTGGGAACTGATAGATAGTTTTATAGAGTTTAGCAAATTGCTCTCTTGTTCCATAGCCTGTAAGATAATAAGCCTTGTCGATGTCATTTTTGAAATAAACAGCCGAGAAATTCTTCTCTTGAAAAATGTTCTTTAGTAAAGTAATATCTTCTGGTATATTTTTCACAACCACTGCAGAGTTATGAGCCACATCTGTAAATTCCCCAGAGAAATCAAGAACAGGTACTTCTTCAGGTAAAACCGCATTTTTCCCACGAATATTAAAGAGTTGAACCCCTTCCACACGAGCATCCACCATCATCAATTGTAGAGCTGTTTGACCATTCCACTGGTTGACAGACAGTTTAACTGCTAGTTCTAGGTTCTTAGTTTGGGCAAATTCAGTCACCCACCTTCCCTGTCCAAAAGCTACCACTTCAAAACTAGCCTCACCCTTAGAAATTTTCAATTTTAGGTGGGCGTTACCTGCTCCCATGGTACGAGCGCTCTCAACATGAAAATCTCTGATATAAAAGATGGGTTTTTGATTGTCCATCCCAAAAGGTGCCAAGCGTTCAAAATTTTTGAGCATTTCTAAGTTGAGCGTTTCTAAGTCTAGCTCTTCATCTAGATTTAAAGTCTTCTTTCCACTAAGGTCTATACCTGTTTCTAGGATATAGTTTTCTAAAACCTGAGACAAAGCTTCCAGATTCTCCACTTCCAAGGTCATCCCTGCTGCACCCGCATGGCCTCCAAAAGCGATAAAGAGATCTCGATGAGGATCCAAGGCTTCAAAAATATCAACCGCTTCCACACTACGAGCACTTCCCTTGGCACGACCATCTTCGATATTGAGAACAATGACTGTCTGCCCCAACTCTTCCAACAAGCGACCTGCAACAATTCCTAAAACTCCAGGATTCCAACCTTCCTTGGCCAAAACCTGTACCTTCTTCTCAGGATTTACCATGGTCTTTGCTTCCTCATAAATAGACTGAACAATTTCCTTACGTTCTTCATTTTTCTGATGAATCATGAGGGCAATCTCGTGAGCTTCCTCATCATCAAATCCTGTCAGTAAGTCAATAGCGGGATTGGGATCATCTAGACGACCCAAGGCATTTAAACGAGGAGCTATTTGAAAACCAACCGTCTCATCCGTCACTTCATTAGCAGATATTCCTGCCATGGTCAACATTTCCTGCAGACCAATGCGCTGAGTATGCCCCAGCATCTCTAATCCATACTGAACCAAGATCCGATTTTCATCCGTCAGACTAACCATATCAGCAATAGTACCGATTGCAACCAAGTCAAGCAATTCAACTTGAACTTCTTCTAAAAGAGCACAGGCCAGTTTAAAAGCAACCCCACAGCCTGCCAAATGTTTAAAAGGATAATTGGCATCAGGATGCTCTGGATGGATAATAGCATAGGCATCCGGTAAGGTTTCAGGCATGGAATGGTGGTCGGTCACAATCACATCCACTCCCATAGACTGAGCCAGCTCAATAGCTTCATGACCTGCAACCCCATTGTCCACCGTCACAATCAAGGAAATCCCTTCTTGCTCGATAAAGTATTTATATACACTGGCATTGGGACCATAGCCATCAGTAAACCGATTCGGCAAATATACACGGCATTCAGCCCCAAGTTGCTCCAAACTTTCTTTGATAATAGAGGCAGAGGTCATCCCATCAGCATCATAGTCACCATAAATGAGAATATTTTCCCCATCCTCAATTGCCCGACGAATGCGCTCAACGGCTTTTTCCATATCATGAAGGAGATAGGGGTCATACAAATCCTCTAAAGAAGGTTCCAAAAATTTCTTTAAACTTTCTTGATCCTGAATCCCTCTTTCAAATAATAACCGAGCCACCTCAGGACCCAATCCAGCCTTCTTGGCTATCTTTGTAAAATCTGCATCTTCAACCTGCGGGGCAAATTGCCATTCATAAGTAGAAGTTATCAAAAATCCATCCACTCTTTCTAAGAATTCTATTTTTTAATTATAACACGATTTGCCTATTTTCTCTATCTGGATTACTCTATTGTCAACTTTCCTACTATGTTTCAGTGACAATGGAACAATTGCCCAACAGCATCAAAATCCCAATTTGACAGTAAAAATTTTCTATGATACAATGTAATTAAAATAGTTACAACTATTCAAATCTCAAGATATGGAGTATCCTGTATGAAATCACTAAAAGGTATCTTATTTATACTAGTCAGTTTAGGCCTGACTATTTTAGCTTGGATCACCTCTTCTCCACAGTTTTTAATTCCTGGGCTTGCACTGACAACCCTTTCACTGACTTTTATCCTTGCTACCCGTACTCCTATGTTAGAAAGTTGGTTCCACGGTCTCGAGAAAGTCTATACTGTTCACAAATTTACGGCTATTCTTTCTATTATCCTCCTAACCTTCCATAACTATAGCATAGGAAGTCTTTGGGGTTCTCGTTTGGCTGGCCAATTTGGAAACATTGCCATTTATATCTTTATCAGTATCGTTCTTGTAGCCTATCTGGGAAAATATCTCCAATATGAAGCTTGGAGATGGATTCATCGTCTAGTGTACTTGGCCTATATCTTTGGTCTCTTTCATGTATACATGATTATGGGAAATCGTCTTCTGACTTTCAATCTTCTTTCTGTTGTCGTTGGAATTTATGCAATATTAGGACTAGCAGCTGGTTTTTATATTATTTTCCTTTACCAGAAAATCTCCTTTACCTATCTCGGAAAAATCACTAATTTAAAAAGGTTAAACCATGATACAAGAGAAATTGAAATTCATCTTAGTAGACCTTTCCATTATCAAGCTGGTCAATTTGCCTTCTTAAAGATTTTCCAAGAAGGTTTTGAAACAGCCCCACATCCCTTCTCCATCTCAGGTGGTCAAGGTCGTACCCTCTACTTTACTGTAAAAAATTCAGGTGATCATACAAAAAATATCTATGATAACTTAAAAATCGGAAGCAAGGTTGCAGTTGATAGAGCATATGGACACATGATTATGAAGCAAGGACAAGAAAATCAAGTTTGGATTGCTGGAGGAATTGGAATCACACCTTTCATCTCCTACATTCGTGAACACCCTATTTTGGACAAAAAAGTCAATTTTTACTATAGCTTTCGCGGAAAGGAAAATGCTGTTTACTTAGATTTACTTCGTGATTATGAAAGTAAGAATCCTCAGTTTGAACTCCATCTAATCGATAGTACGAAGGATGGCTATCTAAGTTTTGAACATAAAAAAATTCAGAAACGAGCAACCGTTTATATGTGTGGCCCTCTTACTATGATGAAGGCACTCTCTAAACAAATTAAGAAAAAAAGTCCAACGTCTGAACTCATTTACGAAGGATTTAAATTTAAATAAGCAATTTCACTCTCCTCTTCATTTTAGGAGAGTGTTTTATACTCAAAAAATTGGGAGACATGGAATAGTTGCCCCGATTCGCATCTTCTAGTCCCTTCAACTCAGAAGATTCTATTCCAAAGTGATATCTCTTAGAATACAGTTTATACTTTATCAACTAGTAATTACCACACTAACAGCAAATAAAATGACAGAACAAAAAACTATTTTCAAGTAGCTAGTATACATTTGTGAAAATAGAATACTATCCAAAATGAAAGTACAATTTAAACATTTGAATCTTTTCTTATTATAAAAATTTGACAAGACAAAGCTTTTATTGTAAAATTTATGTTACAAAATCTAACACAAAGGAGTTTCCTATGTCTTTAGTAGAATTTAAACATGTAGAAAAATATTATGGAGACTACCATGCTCTTCGAGATATCAATCTCCATTTTGAAAAAGGACAAGTCGTTGTCCTCCTAGGTCCCTCTGGTTCTGGAAAATCAACTCTTATTCGTACCATCAATGGTTTAGAGGCTGTAGATAAAGGTAGCCTTCTGGTGAATGGTCACCAAGTAGCAGGTGCTAGCCAAAAAGATTTGGTTCCCCTTCGCAAGGAAGTCGGAATGGTTTTCCAACACTTCAACCTTTACCCACACAAAACCGTGTTAGAAAACGTAACACTGGCACCGATAAAAGTTTTAGGCATTGATAAAAAAGAAGCTGAGAAAACTGCTCAACAATATCTAGAATTTGTAAATATGTGGGATAAGAAAGATGCCTATCCAGCCATGCTTTCTGGAGGACAAAAGCAACGAATCGCTATTGCTCGTGGATTAGCTATGCATCCTGAACTCCTCCTTTTTGACGAACCAACCTCTGCTCTTGACCCTGAGACTATCGGTGATGTCCTAACAGTTATGCAAAAATTAGCTCGAGACGGTATGAATATGATTGTCGTAACCCATGAAATGGGCTTTGCTCGTGAAGTTGCGGACCGGATTATTTTTATGGCAGATGGCGAAGTTCTTGTCGATACGACAGATGTCGATGCCTTTTTCGACAATCCAAGTGAACCTCGCGCTCAACAATTCCTCAGCAAGATTATCAACCACGAAAGTGACAAAGTAAAATAAGGAGGTACCTATGAAAAAGAAGTTCTTTTTATCAGCATTATTGATTAGCCTTTTCGGCCTTGCTGTTGCAAAACCAGTTCAAGCTGATACCAGTGTCGCAGATATTCAAAAAAGAGGTGAGCTAGTTGTTGGTGTCAAACAAGATGTACCAAACTTTGGCTACAAAGATCCTAAGACAGGAATCTACTCAGGTATCGAAACCGATCTAGCCAAAATGGTAGCAGATGAACTCAAAGTAAAAGTTCGTTATGTGCCTGTTACCGCTCAAACTCGTGGCCCTCTTTTGGACAATGAGCAAGTCGACATGGATATCGCTACCTTTACCATTACAGAGGAACGTAAGAAACTTTACAACTTTACCAGTCCCTACTATACGGACGCTTCAGGATTTTTGGTCAATAAATCTGCCAAAATCAAAAACATCGAAGACTTAGATGGTAAAACAATCGGTGTTGCCCAAGGTTCCATTACCCAACGCTTGATTACTGAATTGGGTAAAAAGAAAGGGTTAACATTCAAGTTTGTAGAACTTGGTTCCTATCCAGAATTGATTACTTCTCTACACGCCCACCGAATTGATGCCTTTTCGGTTGATCGCTCTATCCTATCTGGCTATATTAGCAAGCGGACAGAACTACTTGATGATAGCTTCAAACCATCGGACTACGGTATCGTTACAAAAAAATCAAACACTGAACTTAACGACTACTTAGATACATTGGTTACAAAATGGAGCAAGGATGGCAGTTTGCAAAAACTCTATGACCGATACAAACTCAAACCATCTAGCCACACTGCAGAGTAAGGAGGATATCTCATGACAGATTTATCATCTTGGACTGCTTATTTTCAAGATTTTGGACAATTTTTTAATGGTTTTCTCTTTACCCTTGCCTTAGCTATCGGATCCTTTATCTTAGCTATGCTCTTAGGTATCTTTTTTGGAGCCATGTCAACAAGCAAACGAACTAGCTTACGAATCCTAGCTCGAATCTTTGTTGAATTTTACCAAAATACTCCACTCTTAGTGCAGTTTGTAATCGTTTTTTATGGTTTACCTCTGATCACCAATTATGTCATCATGCTTCCTATTTATTGGACTGCAGTTCTCTGTGTAGGACTCTATCATGGAGCCTATATCGCTGAGGTTATTCGTTCAGGGATTCAAGCTATTCCTAGCGGTCAGATGGAAGCAGCCTTATCGCAAGGCTTTACCTATATCAGTGCTATGCGCTTGATTATCTTGCCTCAGGCCTTTCGTATCATTCTTCCACCATTGACAAATCAAATCGTAAATCTTATCAAGAATACATCTACAGTGGCTATCATCTCTGGGGTGGACTTGATGTTTGTGACCAAGTCTTGGTCAGCCCTAAATGGAAACTACATTCCTGCCTTTTTAGGAGCTGCCCTCTTCTACTTCTCTCTCTGTTTCCCAGTTGCCCAATTTGGTCGCAAGATGGAACAAGCCAATAAAAAAGCCTATTCACTTTAGGAGGTTACTATGGAATCAATTTTAGAAGTTTTAACCCCAGATAATATCATTTTCATATTTAAAGGATTCGGCTTAACCCTCTATATTTCCTTAATCGCAATCATCCTCTCAACCCTTATTGGAACTGTGCTTGCAGTCATGCGAAATGGAAAAAATCCTTTCCTGCGTATCATTGCAAGTATCTATATAGAGTTTGTGCGTAATGTTCCAAACCTCCTCTGGATCTTTACCATCTTTTTAGTATTTAAGATGAAATCAACACCAGCAGGGATTACTGCCTTTACCATCTTTACTTCAGCCGCCTTGGCTGAGATCATCCGAGGCGGTCTCAATGCAGTAGACAAGGGACAGTACGAAGCAGGGATGTCGCAAGGTTTTACTTCACTACAAATCCTTTACCACATTATCTTGCCTCAGGCGATCCGCAAGATGTTGCCAGCTATCATTTCTCAGTTCGTAACTGTTATAAAAGATACCAGCCTTCTCTATTCAGTTATCGCCCTCCAAGAACTCTTTGGAGCTAGCCAAATCCTCATGGGGCGCTATTTTGAACCAGAACAAGTCTTCAGTCTCTACATCCTAATAGCCCTCATCTACTTCATCTTTAACTTAGCCATCTCCAATCTTTCACGTATGCTAGCTAGACGATGGCAACAAGCTGCAGAATAAACCTTTAAATACAATATACGAAAATAATAAAAGCAAACGAGCTGAAAACCTGATACTGGGAATTTATCTTGTTTGCTTTTTGTATTGTACATAAATCCTTTATGAAAACTTAATCTTTTTTATCGTGATTTGGGAAAAGATAACCTATCCCCATGCAGGCCAGAACTCCTGCTCCAATTACCAAGCCACTTGAAATCGGTAGTAAATCAAAAATGGCATTTGCAATAATGAAGGCAATAATCAGGCACATGAGACTAGCCTTATAATCTTTTTTCAGAACATTCTCAATGGTAAAAAAGATAAATAACCCAACTGGAATCAATGACCAAACACTTGCATCTAAACTAGGCCATCCAACAGAACTAAAATACAAAACAAGTACTGATGCTACTATAAATCCAAGGCCTAATACTTTTTTCATTTGTTTATCTCCAATTTCTTTTTTAGGGACTTGAGCTATTTGCTAGTGACACTTCACACCCCTTATAAAAATCATTATAGAAGAGGTCAGTTTCAAGAACAAGTTCTTTTGCCTATCTGGTAACTATCCTTGTCTATGTGGTCATTGTTACTGATAAAAAAAGAAGCCCAAAGGACTTCTAGATTTTACCGATTAAAAACTATTTTTGACCAAATATCATCTGAAACTAGATTATTCACTCGTATTTTTCTTTTCCTTGGTTTCTAGTTTCGTTTTGATCGTTTCTCGTTCAGCTTTTAGATTTGCTAGATTCTGTTCTTCAGTCTCTAGTTGACTAGTATCTGGCTTTACGCGATAATAAACATCTTCTGGATGCATCAACATAGCATTATATCCTTGACCACCTAGAAGCCTTTCCTCAGAATGATTAGATTTATCTGTAAACTTCCCATCATCACTAGGTTGCAAAACAACCCCACTAGGTACAGCAAGTACAACAAAACCACCCACAAGAGAATCTTTGACTCCAGCACTAATGATAACAGTTTCTGGATTTTCATTTAATTTTCTTGATCCAGACAATTGAACAATAGACTCTTGTTTCTCTCCATTTGATAACCAAGTTGATCTTACTTCACCAGAACGATTAATAATGTATTGATTTCCGGATGGAGTAATCCAAGTTCCTTCTAAACTTGATAAATCATTATTTCTAAGTGCTTCAAAATCCAATTTGGAGACGGCAGTTTCTTTTTTTAGTTTACCAACAAGTGCTTCTGACTCTGAGATTTTAGTATCTAAAGACACCAGTTGGTCCTTGAGTTTTTGAATTTCTTCCCCTTTAGCTTTGGTATCTTTATCATTTTTCGCCTGACTACTGCTATCTTTAACAGAAACTGTTGATGATACTTGCTTTGAATCCTTCTTTCCGCTTAACCAAAATACTAAGACAGATCCTACTATCAAGACGACTAAAACTGAAAGTATAACTCCTATCAGCATTTGAATGTTTCGAACTCTTTTCATTATTTTCTCCTTTTTTTACCTACTAATTTATATTGGATTTCTAAACTAATTCATCATATCATAGTGATGACCATCCATGATTAACTATTAGTCATGTAAATAAATTATACCATAAATTTATTCACTTATATCTAATATTTTTCATCAGACAACTATTGACAACTTCAAAAAAAGCTCAATAGAATGAGCTCCTTCACTTTGCCGATTGTGGGAATCGATAATACTGTTTCAATCCTTTTATTCTACAGAATTTCCTATTGTATCTTATCCATCTATTTTCTCCTATTATCCAAACAAGGATGAGGTCGCCTTCAGACCAGCATTGAAAGAATCAGAAACATTCTTTTCTTACCAACACTTTTGACAGTCTCCAAGCCCTGATAAAATCCTTCTCCGATAGACTCCACTCCTTCTTCTACCACGTCCACAGCACCATAAGTAAAATTTTTAATTCCGTCACAAACAGCCTTTTTAAATTCTGATGCAATTGCGAATTCCATAAGATTAAGAGTTCCGAAAGCAAGACCAATGAGGGCTCCTTCTACTGGATCTCCTCTTCATGCTCCTTTAGATAAGTCAACTGCTTGGCTCGTGGACTAAGAAATACTCCTCCAAATACTACAAGGGCTAAAATTAGTCAAAGCAAGGCACCTTTTTTCATCTCTATTAAAAAAGCCTATCCTAAGACAAGGCTTTGATAGTATTCAACTTAAGAACCTGCACTTTCGTAAGAATCCAAGCCCCTGTTCCATAGTTTCAAGGAAATGCCAAAAAAGACAAGGGAAATCAACATCAAACCTCCGATGTTAAAGAACCCATCCTTATCCTGCAAGAAATAGCTAGCAGGATAGTAGGCTGTAAAAGCGAAAGGCACGATAAAGCTAATCAACCAGCGAAGAAGAGAATTGTAAATGGAAATCGGATACTTGGCAAAATCATTGAACATATAGAAAATGTAAATCATAGCGCCTGACTGCTTGGTCCAAAAAGCGATACTGGCTGTCGCTATTTTCAGGGAAGTGTAGATCAAGGTCGCAAATGGTATGCAGACTAGAAAAAGCAGGAATTTAGGAAGAGTCCAAGCAATGCTGGTCACTGTTGTTCCCAATAAGATACCACCAACCAAAAGTTCGCCCAAGGCATCAATCTGAAAGATCTCAACTAGGATATGAAAAAGAGGATTTATAGGACGCGTCAGGTACTTATCAAATTCTCCTTTTCGCACCAAACGTTGCCCCAGAGCCCAGAGATTGTCAAAAAAGAGATGGTCCAAGCCCTTGGGAATCAAGGAAAAACCATAGATAAAGGCGATTTCTTGAAAAGTCCAACCTTCTAGGGATGGGATATGTTGAAAGATGACATTGAGAAACAAGAGGTTCAAGCCTTGGGTTAGAAAAACTCCCAAAACACCAACCACAAAATCCACCTTGTATTCCATGATTTGCTTGATATATTGTCTGATAAAAATCAGATGCATACGCTGATATTTTTTCATACTAACCTCCCTGAATGGTAATGAATGACTGGACTCGTTTCCAAATCAACTGAGACAAGCCCACCATCACTAAGAGCCAGAAAAACTGCAAAACGAGTGCTTGAAAAATCTGACTAGCATCGTACTTTCCAACAATAATCATAACCGGAGTGTAAATCAAGGATGAAAAAGGCAAAAAGGACAGAATATCTGAAACGATTTTAGGAAAGAAGGTCAAGGGAATCAAACTCCCAGACATAAAGTCAATCAGAGAATTCTTAAGCAGATTAGAGCCCCATAAATTTTTAAATACAAAGGCTGAAAATCCAAAGCAGATATTAAAGAAAAAGTTGATCAGGTAGGCTAGGATTAAGCTAAAGAGATAAAGAATCGTTAATCCCAACACTTCTACAATGCCTTGACCAGACAGGATTTTCATCAAAATAATGACACTTAAAAATGGCAGTCCAACAGAGATAAAAATCAACCACTTGGATCCGAGTTCCGTAAAGAGGTAAGAAGCTGCAAAATGCACTGGTCTCAACAAACGCATGATAATGGAACCATCCTTGACCTCCTCACCAATCATAAAGGAAGAATCCGACCTAGTCAGAAGATTAGTCAAAAAACTCATGATGATGTAGAGGGTGATATCTGCCATACTGAAACCCTGAATCAAAGACTCTTGCGAGGAATCAAAGACAGCCTTCCAGAGATAAAATTCCACAAAAGCACCCATGACATTGCCAATCCGATAAAGAAGAAAGTTGACTCGATAGGTAATCAACTCCTGAATCCCTGCATTGATAAAGGGTTTATAACGTCTCCACAATTTGACCATCTTAGAGCTCCTTTCGGTAGAAGCGACGGATAATATCCTCAATATCCGTATCCACCATCTTCAAATCGCGAATCTCAAAATCAGACAAGGTTCGCTTGATAATATCAGCTGACTGATAGCGGGAACTATCGTATTGAATGTTGAGGCTATTTCCTTGTCTATCAATGGTCATATCAGGCAAGCCTTCATAGTGAGAGACTAAATGACTTTGACCTGGCATCAGATCGAAGGAAAGAGTCTTCATCTTGCCGAAGGTTTCCTTGAGCTGACTCACCGTTCCATCAAAAATCTCTTGCCCCTTATCAATCATAAAAATCCGATCACAGAGTTGCTCAATATCACTCAGGTCGTGAGTGGTCAAGAGAATGGTTGTTTCTTCCTCTTGATTGATCTGGGTGATAGCCCGACGAATGTTATCCTTGACCGACACATCCAAACCAATAGTTGGCTCATCTAAAAAGAGAACCTTGGGATTGTGGAGCAAGGAAGCCGCAATATCCGCCCGCATCCGTTGACCCAGTGAAAGAGTCCGAACAGGATCCTTGATAAATTCCTTCAAATCCAAAACTTCATTCAAAAAGTCCATGCGCTTATGGAAAAGCGAGTCTGGCACATCGTAAATCTCTTTCAAGACCGTGTAGGTCTCTTGCAGAGCCAAATCCCACCATAGCTGGGTGCGTTGTCCGAAAACGACTCCAATATCCTTGACATAATCTTGGCGATTGTCCTGGGGAATCTTGCCGTTAATCCGACAATAGCCAGATGTGGGCTTCAAAATTCCTGTCAGCATTTTAATGGTGGTCGACTTTCCAGCACCATTTGCCCCGATAAAACCTAGAATCTGCCCCTTAGGCACCTCAAAGGTCAAATCCTTGACCGCTTCAAAGGTCTGCTTTTCAGGATGAATAAAGGAACGCAAAGCTCCCTTCAAGCCCGGTTCCTTGACTGTCTTCACAAAATTTTTCTGAAGATGTTCCACTTCTATCATTGCCATATTGATCTCCCTATCGTAAAAAATCAACAAATCGCGTTTTTTAAACACAAAAAGCCAATTTCTCATCTCCTAAAATCTGCCTTCTTTATCACAGCAGAAGGCCACAGTATGACTCTATTATAAAGCAATTAAAAAAGGAAACCAAGATTTTTTCTCGCAAAAGAGAAAATAGTTTTGATACTTGAAAAAACCAAAAAAGACAGACTCAGATTGAAGACAAAGCTCATAGAACATAGCTTTCAAATTCAGATTTTTGAATAGATAAAAAGACAAACCCAAAAAATGATGTTTGTCTTCGTTCTGAACCCCCTCATAGTTAAATGATACGATAAATAATTAAGGGGAATATTTCTTTTCCAAAATTTTTAAATAGTGTGTTTTCTTAAATTGACAGGATAATGTTAACAGAACAAAGAAATACCTTTCCATCATACCTTATTTTCCATGGGCCGGCAAGTTAAATATAGGCCCCTCCTATGACTAGATTTGAATCAAATGAAAAATTAAGGTACAATAGAGGATAGACTAATGTGTTGAAAGGATTAATATGAAAAAATTAATTGCCCTACTTGTATTTTCCGGTTTAGCTTTGGCAGGATGTGGCTCTCATCAATCAGATACAAAGACATCCTCTAGCTCGACTTCAGAAACTAAGCAAACGACTACTTCTAGTCAAGATGCTAGCGAACAAAAGAAATTAGAACAACTGCGCAAAGATTTTAACGATGCCATGACCAATGAAAATGCAGTCTTTCCTCAGCTCTCAAATGAAGTTGCTGAAGATGAAGCGGTCGTGAAAATCACTACGAGCCAAGGAGACATTACAGTCAAACTCTTTCCTAAATACGCCCCTTTAGCCGTTGAGAATTTCTTAACCCACGCTAAGGAAGGTTATTATGACGGCCTCCTCTTCCACCGTGTCATTAACAACTTTATGATCCAAACAGGAGACCCTAAAGGTGATGGTACGGGTGGGGAATCCATCTGGAAGGGCAAAGATAAATCTAAAGATTCAGGTACTGGTTTTGAGAATGAGTATTCTCCATACCTTTATAACCTTCGTGGAGCCCTAGCTATGGCCAATTCTGGCCCTAACACTAACGGTAGCCAATTCTATATCAACCAAAATAAGGATGATATTTCAAGTAAACTCCCAACTGACCGTTTCCCAGCTAAGATCATTGATGCTTATAAAAATGGTGGAAATCCAACCCTCGATGGTGGTAACTACACTGTCTTTGGCCAAGTGATCGATGGCATGGATGTGGTCGATAAAATCGCCTCTGCCGAAACCGATGATAAGGACAAACCAAAAACAGACATCAAGATTGAAAAAATCGAGATTTTAAAAGACTACAATTTCAAGAAATAATGAAAAGAGAACCGCGCGGTTCTCTTTTTGTGTTTACGTCAATTCATTAAAGTCCCAGATTTGGTCCATCCAGCCTTCATAGAAGTCTGGCTCGTGGCAAACCATGAGGATCGATCCCTTGTATTCTTTCAGGGCCCGTTTCAACTCTTCTTTGGCATCCACATCCAAGTGGTTGGTTGGTTCGTCTAGTACCAAGACATTGTTTTCACGGTTCATCAAGAGACAGAAACGTACCTTGGCTTGCTCCCCACCAGATAGTACCTGAATTTGGCTCTCGATATGCTTGGTAGTCAAACCACAGCGGGCAAGAGCTGCACGAACTTCTGCTTGATTGAGAGCCGGAAAGACATTCCAGACTGCCTCTAGCGGTGTCTGACGATTGCCCCCTTCGACCTCTTGCTCGAAGTAGCCAAGCTCAAGATAATCCCCGCGCTCGACTTCACCAGCAATTGGTGGAATAATCCCTAGCAAGCTCTTCAAGAGAGTGGTTTTCCCGATTCCGTTGGCTCCGATAATGGCTACCTTTTGATTGCGCTCGAAGGTCAAGTTCAAAGGCTTAGTCAAAGGACGATCATAGCCAATCTGGAGATCCTTAGCCTGGAAGATAAAACGTCCTGGGGTACGGGCATTTTTAAATTCAAAGGAAGGCTTTGGTTTCTCACTTTGCAATTCAATCAGTTCCATCTTGTCCAGCTTCTTCTGACGAGACATGGCCATATTCCGCGTTGCCACTCGCGCCTTATTTCGGGCTACGAAATCTTTGAGGTCAGCAATCTCTTTTTGCTGGCGCTCATAAGCCGCTTCCAATTGTGATTTCTTCATTTCATAGACTTCGAGGAATTGGTAATAGTCTCCAGAATAGCGGGTCAATTGTTGATTTTCTACATGGTAGACGATGTTGATCACATCATTCAAGAAAGGAATATCGTGGGAAATGAGGACAAAGGCATTTTCATAATTCTGCAAGTAGCGTTTAAGCCAATCGATGTGCTCTGCATCCAAGTAGTTGGTTGGCTCGTCCAAGAGAAGGATATCTGGTTTTTCAAGAAGGAGTTTCGCCAAGAGAACCTTGGTCCGTTGGCCACCTGAAAGGGCTGTGACATCCGTCTCCATCCCAAAATCCATAACGCCAAGAGCCCGTGCCACCTCATCAATCTTAGCATCCAAGGTATAGAAATCCCGACTCTCTAATCGACCCTGGAGCTCTCCGACCTCTTCCATGAGGGCATCCATATCCGCTCCATCTTCAGCCATTTCCATATAGAGGTCATTGATGCGAGCCTCTGCTTTAAAGAGTTCGTCGAAGGCTGTCCGTAAAACGTCGCGCACTGTTTGCCCTTCTTTTAGGACAGCGTGTTGGTCCAGGTAACCAGCTGTCACATACTTAGACCACTCAACCTTTCCTTCGTCAGGCAACATCTTACCCGTCACGATGCTCATGAAGGTAGATTTCCCTTCACCATTGGCTCCGACTAATCCGATATGCTCTCCCTTTAACAAACGGAAGGACACATCCTCAAAAATAGCCCGGTCTCCAAAGCCGTGGCTTAAATTTTTTACCTCTAAAATACTCATGATTGACTCACTTTCATTGATTTCACACGTATGATTATATCATCTTCACAGCAATAATTAAAGGGACTTCAACTCCTTTAGAGATTAGACAAATTAATTTTTAAGTAAAATAGTTAAGTGATTTTGTAAACAAATCAAAATAAGATTTAACTTTTAAATTTCATTAAGAATATACCGAAACTTTCTGCCGTGACAAAGAAGCAGAGTTTTTGCAGATAGACGAGGATGGAGATAAGATCTTCAAATCTATGCCCTGTCCATTTTTAGGAGGGGAAAATCTCTGCTCTATCTATGATGTCTATCCCAAAGCCTGTCGTGAGTTCCCACATACAGACCGTAAAAAATCTATCAAATCAATAATCTAACGATCAAAAACATCTTAACCTGCCCCGCAGCCTATGTCTTTGTTGAGAAATTAAGAGAAGATATAGAATCAAAGAGTCTTTGTTCGGCTTTTTTGTCTTTAATGATAAATTATTGGTGAATTTTTCGCGTTTTTTCAATAAAAAATGAAAAATTTCTTAATTTATTAGGTAATTGCTTGAAAATTAAGCGTTTACATGCTAAAATGCATGTGAAAATAATATCAATGAATAGGATTTTGCTAATGCAAGATTCCTTTCAAATCAGGAGATAAAGTGTATGAAAAAACTCACTAAATTTGGCATCATTACAATGTCTGTCTTTGCTCTAAAT
>ERZ772972.63-NODE-63-length-34572-cov-3.369036_pt1 | contig 34572 bp, 26 predicted proteins | sample MGYA00580673_ERZ772972 | MGnify/ENA primary metagenome ERZ772972 (study PRJEB29015, sample SAMEA2738051) | human oral metagenome | biome: human oral; feature: human-associated habitat; material: saliva | place: China | collected 2229 ... | reverse complement strand
GCACAGGGTGAACGCCATAGATGCTAATGCTGTACTGGTGCCGCTGTCGGGGGTACCGATGAGGAACATATTGCTGACTTTGAAGTCCCATCCGACAGGTACCTGACACTGACCTTCAGGGATGTCTGCAAGCCCGAAGAGCACGGTACTACCGTTTAGGGTTCCGACCGGCGGCGCGTCTGAGTCTACTTGCGGCGCGGTCTGTGCAGTATCGGGCTGGAGTGCACCAAAATTGTTGAGGGGCAGGTTATTGCCCAACGCCTCAGGCCAGACTTTACGCGGCGGGGCGTAGCGCTGCTCCTGATTTTCCGCGATAATGGCGTCAATGAGGTTGTCCAGGTCGTTGGCGTCACTGTTTTTGGGTTTGGGGAGGGCACGCGGCGCTTCAGGAACCCCGAAAATACTGGTGGAACGCAGCTCAATAGGTTCGTGCTCAATAACACCGCTGAAGCCGGTTACCAGTGCGGTCTGGATGGGGGTAATATCGGTTTGCCCCAGTTTGATGTAGGCGCGGCCCATCTGCGAGCGCTCAATAGATGCGGCGTCCGGCACCTCAATCACGTTGGAGGAGTCTTCTTTGGACTGCACACGCAGCGCTACACGCAGGTTGGTGTTTGCCAGAATATCGTTGTTCACTACGCCGGCGGGCCGCTGGGTTGCCAGGATCATGTGCACGCCAAGGGTACGACCCACAGCGCCAACACTCACAAGTGAGCTGAGCACATCGGGGAAGTCTTTGGCGAGCATGGCGAACTCGTCGATGACCAGGAGCAGGCGCGGCATGGGTTCTGGTGGGTTGGTGGCCAGGTATTCGGTGATGTTGTCTACGCCTTCACCGGCGGCGGCGAAGAGCCGCTGCCGCCTCTCCATTTCGGCTTCAAGACTGATGAGGGCGCGGTTTGCCAGCTGCTCGTCAAGGTTGCTGATGGTGCCGATGGTGTGCGGCAGCCGTTCACAGGCTTTGAAGGCCGCACCGCCTTTGAAGTCGATGAGGATGAAGTTCAGGCGGGTGGGGTCGTTATGGGTTGCTAGGCCCGCCACGAGGGAGCGCAGGAATTCGCTCTTACCCGAACCCGTGGTACCGCCGACGAGGCCGTGCGGGCCGTCTTTGACGAGGTCGAGGGTGTACACGCCTTGGTCACCGACACCGATTTCGGTACTGAACCCGGTTGCGTTCCGCCATTTTTCAGCAATTTTCTGAGGTGTGGGGGTGCCGACACCAGTGAGTTCAGGCAGGCGCACCAGCGAGGGCAGTCCTGCTCCAGGGATGACAAGCTCAGGATCATCGAACTGAGCGAGCTGGTGTGCAGTGGTGGTCGCGGCTTCTAAGGTAATGCCGCCGATAATGACATCCTCAACGGTACGGCGTTTCTCGGGTTCGGTAAAAGCGGCGGCAGCGTCCTCCTCTACGTTAATCACCACGGTGCAGGAAGCAGGCAGCTGCTCTTCTGAGGTGGCAATTACAATACCCGAGACACGATGGTTGTCCTTTGCGTTATTACTGCCTATAGAAAACGAGGATCCGTTCTTTATATTGCGCCCGTATCCGAGTAATTCACGTGCAGGAGCGTCACGGCCTTCAGTGAGGACTTCGGAGTCAATAAGCAATAGCAGCCCAGGGGAAAGCAACCCGTCAATACCTTGACGCAAGCTTTTGAGCATCGTCATTGATTGCTCCCGGTCATTGGAAATCCAGCGGCCCCCAACAGCGGAGCCGCTTTGCCGAGTGTGCGGCAGCCACGAGGTCCAGGCCCATTCGTCCTCTTTGCCCTTATCAAAGAACACACCAACAGTAGTATCAGCAGGCCCGCAATGGGTGACAGCCTGAATGAGCAGGCTACGAGCGAGTGCCAGCGCGCCCTGTCGTTCCCCCACAATACCAATAACACCGGCATTTGAAATGTCTGCGATCACAGGTGCACCACTAAGGGTGGAGGCGTCTATAAGCTCGGTGACTTCTTTCTCCCGGTCTTGGTGCGAACTATTATCAGGGGTTGGGGCCCAGCCAAAGTTGCCGTATCCCACATGCAAGCTTAAAAAGTCACGGGACAAGAAACGGCGTTGCCACAGCTCAGTGCTAGGTAGCTGCACACGACGTAGCACACTGGCAGGGTCGGGGGCCTGCTCATGCAGACGGGTACGTTCGTACCCATAACTATTTTTAAGTTCTTGCCGCAGTTTTTCTAAGTCTTTGGCGAAACGTTCTTCCTCTTCGCGGGTATCACGCTTATACCGCCATCGCTGCTCCGCCCACATGGCAATAATCGCGATAGGGCTTAGAAGCGCAAAAAAAGCGAACCTAATATCACCCATAACAGCGATCATGGCGACAGCTAAGACGAGGGGGCTAAGCGCGGTTGCATAACTAAATTTTGAGGGCTTTGTGATTTGTTTGCGTTTGGGGAGTTTAATAGGGTCCGCCTCGGGAAGCATCCCGGGGCGTGGCGGACGGTTAAACGGGGCGGTTCGTGCGGGGGTGAGGTTTGGGAGTGTTCCGGGTTTCGGGGCCGGGTGCTCCACCAGTTGTGGCCTCAGCAGGAGTACGGCACCGCCGGTGTAGATGACTGTAAGCTCGTCGGTTTCTACGCCTTCTTCGGGTATTTTTATACCGTTGACGAAGGTTCCATTGGTGGAGCCGGCGTCAGTAATTTTCACGCCTTCTTCGGTGCGTTCAAAGCGGCAATGTTCCCATGAGGCGCTTTCGGTGGGTAGCACAATGTCTGCCTGCGGTGAGCGGCCCACTATGAGGGGCCTGCCCTTCGGAAGGGGCACTACGTCCCCTGCTCTGGTGCCACCAGCGAGGGTGATGTTCCAGCCGCGTACCGGTTGGGCCACGGGTATGGGGCGTTGGCTAATAATACTGCCCTCCAGCAGCGCAACTGACCCCAGCTGTGAGGCGCCCTGTAGAGGCTGGGCATCCAAATACAGGGGGTCATTGGGGGCGATGTGAGGCCCACCGGCGGCAAGAATAAGGTCGCTGAGTGTGGTGTTATCCTGCCAATAGTCCAACTCAAAGGTACGCGTGAACCCGTGCAGGTCAACCAGAATTTTCACCCTGAGATATCCTCTCCGGTAGTTTTATCGGTGTGTTTTATACTGCCCGCTAACTAGCTGGGGTAGTTGATCTCACTACCCAATTATCCATCTAATTCCGTTTATCACATCTCAACTGGCTTAAAACAATTGTGAGTAGTCGTAAGATAGGATAAGTTACTTTGCTTATCACCGAGACGAAAGGCCCACCAAAACGTGTGCCTTTACCAGGAGTATAACTATGAAAGCTCACCAGGTGCCTATTTACGCTCCGGTCAGCCATACGCTCAAGAAACGCCGCGCATCTAGATTGCTCAAGGCACCTCTGGCGGCGGGGGTAGCGTTAATGCTGCTGCTCGCAGGGTGTTCTTCCGACTCCCCTTCGGCTGATGATGGCCCCACAGAGACCCGCAGAAGCGAACAGCAGGTAAGTGACCCCACAAATATCCTGCAGAATGTGAACGTTAATGTTGACCACACCGGGTCGGTTAAAGCAATCAATAGCACCAATATTTATGTGAATGAGCACACCCATCAGAGCTCCACTAAAGACGTGAAGTATAAGGTGAGCGATGTGGTGAACGATGTGCCCGTGCGTGTGTCGGTGCAGTACCAGAGCAATAAAGGCAACGGCACGGACTTGAATGAGCTTAAGGGGTATTCCGGGCCGCTAACCATTAAAATTTCGGTTGAAAACCTGAGTGTTAAACCGCAGGAAATTACCTATGATGCTGGCGGGAGCAGCCATAAGAAAAAAGCTCTTGTGGGTGTGCCGCTGACTGTTGCCGCTTCCACGGTGCTGGAAAATTCAACCCCCAATCAGGTGGTTGCCGGCAGCAGCCTTGACGCTAAGGACCCTAACGCCACTAACGGTGTGATTAGTTCCAACTCGGACGGCAAGGCGGTGGTGCAGTGGGGTACTATCATCACTCCGCCTACCACTGAGGCGAACGCGTCCCTGGTGCTAAAGATGGATGCGAAGGACTTTAAGGTTCCTAACTTCGATATCGCGGTGCAGCCGGGGTTTGCTGACTCTTTGTCCAGTGAAAACGTGCTCACTAACGGGTTTAATAAGAACGACCAGAACCAGATGGCGTTGCTGCAGCGCACCATGAAGGTTGTTTCGGATGTGAACGGCACCCTGCTCTCGGCTAGTGACCAGATTAATGAGCTGCGCAAAAACCTGGATTCCACTGCTGGTTCTTTGGGTAATGGCACCGCCGAAAACCTTAAAGGCAGCAACGAGAAGCTCACCAAACGCATGGAGGAGCTCAGCAATCAGATCCGTGATCTGAAAACTGATCTTTCCAAAACTGCTCAGACCAATAATTCTCAGCTGATAACCCAGCTGGAGCGCACCGTGGGCTCCCTCGACTCGGCGCTGGGGGATACCTCCGTGCACCCTTCCGTGAAGGTTAACGCCAGCGGCAACTCCTGCACGGTGGATCGGTCCACCCCCCATGGCGGCAGCTCTGTCTATTCCAATCTGGTGCAGCTTGCGGATGTGCTTGGCAGTTACGCCCAAGCCAACGCAGGATGCCAGCGGGAACTGTCGGGGACCCTTTCGCAGATTATCGGTCCGAAAGACCCCGGCCCCGAACAGTGCCGTGATCACGGTGGGGATTCGGTGACCTGTGCCCTGTACGGCACCTCAGCCTCTGTGCAGGCCAATCTGATTGGTCTAACCGTGGCCAGCGACTCGCTGCTTAACGATATGCGACCGGATTATCTTAAGGGCGCCAATAAGAACTACAGCGACTTGCAGGCGTCTATTCAGCAGCTTTCTGACTATCTGAACTCGCAAAATTCAGGTAGCGCAGACACCGCGAAAGTTCAAGAAACCATTAAGAATATCCGTGGCAACGTGAACTCGCTCAAGGAGTCCTCTAACAGCCTGCAGGAAGGTATCGGGCGCATCTATAAGACTTCTCAGGAGGCTCAGGCAGAGCTTACCGGTGAAGGGTCTGCCCAGGAGCAGAATCAGAAGCTCGCAGATCAGTTGTGTGAGCTCTCTACCGAACGTGGCGGGCATTTGAGCCCCGATGAGGTGGCGCGGTTACGTTCCTACCTCACGGCTACCCCCTGCGGTGCAGGTGGTGGGCAGCAGCCGCAACCTGCGCCCGAACCTAACACCCCCAATACCCCCAACGATCAGCCTTCGGCTGAGCCTTCAGCGGTACCGAGCACAAGTGCTGAGCCTTCAGCATCCGCAAGTACAAGTGCCAGCGCGAGCCCCTCGGAGGGGGCATCCGGTGAGGCTACCACCCCCGCAGCGGTAGTGGAGAACGCTAACGAGGTGAAGCCGCACCACGGTAAGCCTATGGATCAGCGTATCGTTGAGCAGCAGGGCCGGTGGAGGAGCGTCTCTGCTGAAACCGACCCGAACGCGGAGAAAGGCCTGGCCGCAGACGCTAAGCGGGTTAACGCTCGGGTGAATGATCTTGACGGGCAGCTCAAGACCCTAGAGGATGAAGCGAACAAGCTCGGCGACACCAACCGTGACCGTAACGGTGAGCAGGAGAAGAACATCAGCGCCCTCAAGCAGAAGGTGGATGCTCTCACCCGCAAGAGCGACGATTTGGGGCAGAACCTCAAAGATCTGGCGGAGCAGCACAATAAAATCTCGGAGACCGTGAAGGCAGCCTTCAAAGACTCCTCTGATAAGACCGCGCAGCAGGTGAACGACCTCATTGGCAAGCAGATCCGTGTGATCTCGGACCGTGGGCAGAGCGGCAACCGTGCTGTTGAGGATGCGTTCTCACGCTCCATTAACCAGCTGGTAGAGACCTCCGACAATATTGTGGTGGGTGCCGGCAATTCGGTTGAGAACCAGCGTAAAGACCTGTCGGAGCGTACCAATAATGTGCGGGCCGCCCTCGACGGGGCCACCCAGCAGTCGCTGGGGCTGCTTGATCAGCGCACCTCTGCAGCGACCCGAGACTTGGAAGGCTCCTCCGCTTTGCTGTACAGCGATTTGAATAAGATCATGCTTGACCTTGGCGACAGTAAAGTTGAAGGGGCTGGCCTGCTTGGCTCGCTCAAATCGAATTCTGCGAAGGCGGGCTCGGCCGACTATCAGCTGGCTTTAGCCTCCCAGAACGCGCAGGGGTACACGAGCATCCGTTCTGAAGATATTGCTAACATTCAGCTGCGTCAGGCGCAGTTCAAGGAGTCGCTCAAGTCCCTGGAGAAGATGAAACCGTTCCACCTTTCGGATGCTGGTAACGCCGAAGTTCGGGTGCTGTACACCTTCCGCGTGGGAGAAGCACAGAATGGCTAACCCCGAAGGGCAGCAGACGCCTCGGCGGTCACGCGTGAAAATCGTGTTGACCGTCGGGGCTGTTATTGCGGGGGTGCTGGCGCTGGTTGTGGCCACCAGCATGTGGCTCACCTCGGGCCGCAGCCCCTTGCCGACCTTTAAAAACGAGTCCCCAAAACCCGGTGCGGCCGCTGCTCCCAGTGTGCCGTTAGATATTAAACTTCCCACGCTTGGTAAGTCTATTAAGCTCGGGGTGATTGTCACCTATGGTGAGGAGGCTGAAGGCTCGGAGTGGCTGCAGCCCGCTCAGGGTGCGGCGGTGGCCGCGTACCGTCTGCACATGGGTAATGTGCCTGTAGAGCTGGTGACCCTCAACGATAGGGGCACTGAGACGGGCGCCCGGCAAGCCGTGGAGCAGATGAAGGCCGAAGGGGTTGAGGGCATCGTCATGGCCTCCTCCGGAAGCCACGTGCAAGGCGCTGTGACAGCGGCGAAAGAGTACCATATCCCCATGATTGAGGTGTACGACAACGTTGGAACCGGCGATGGGGTGTGGTCGTTTGCACCCAACGCTGAGGCGTCGCTCGTGGCCCTGCAATCCGGGGTGGAAGACCCGAATAAGGTTGTAGCGGTTGAGGCCCAAGGGTACAGCACCGGTATTCTGGCAGCCCACACTCTCACATATAAGCCCGGGGACGACCCGGCTGCGCTGGCCCGTTCTGTAGCAGAAAAAACTGCGGAGCTTGGCCCCGGGACGACGGTGACAGTTGCCGCGCCCGCCGCTATGCAGGCTAGCCTTGTGAAGGCGCTTCAAGAGGCCGCCGTCAAAACCACCATACTGCTCTCGCCCCAGGCGATAAGCCCGGTCTTTAGCACAGAGCTGGTGAAACAGGGTGGGGCCATCTCCTCGTCGCTGGCCACTAGCGGAGTGGATACTTCCGACTCGGTGGCGCTGCAGTCCACAGATGAAGGGCGGAGCATGTCTGCCTTTTTGAAAGCGGTGGGGATTATGAGCGCAGACTCCAATGTGCAGACCCTCAGCGGCGACCAGGAATTCAGTACCGTGGCTGCTTATGCGGATTCCCGCTCCCATGATGCTGTGGTGGCCCTTGCCTACGCCTCAGCGCTGAACCTTGATATGAATAACGAGTCGGTGCTTAAGACTCTTACAACGGTGAAGATGCGCTCCGGCGAGGGGCTTGCGGGTCCGGCGCTAGACTTTACGCGGCCCAATGCGGTAACCGCCCAGCCCGCGCTTCTGCACGCCTCCGAACAGTCACTGGGGCTGCGTCCGCAAACGGCGGGTTCTGCAGCTGATGCTTCTATCACCTGGTTCGCAGGCTAGCCATACACAATAACGCATAGTTATAAAATATGCTGTGAGGTCGCCACCCTGTCATACCGCAGCCCTGCGGATGAGAGGGAAGATCACTTCACCCCCCGTCGCCGCGGTACACATACCGCGGCTTCTGGGGGTTTCCTATGCCCCAATAATGAGGGCTGCCGGTACTACCCGATCTTAGGGTGCGCCATATTCGGGGCTTGGGGCGTACCTGACCGGGGCGCTAACGGGCAGTGATACTGAACTGGTTACTCCGAATATCCGTATAATTACCCACCGTCGCGGTGATAGTACACTGCGGAGCAATCGATAGGGTCGTCACAGTCTTACCATCCGCGGAGACCGAAATATGCCCCGCACAGCTATCCGTGAAACGCACCGCCGACTGATCCGGGGCCACCGCCTGCACCACCTGTGACGGGTCCCCCGTTGCTGGCGAACGCAGGATGGGGTGCACATCGTCCTGCCCGCTGGGCCACACCGGCACCACCGTAATCGGCAGGGCACTCTGATTAACCACCTTATCCGGCACCTTCACCGCAATCGCCTGCAACCGCTGCAGCGGGTACGAGGTGGAGCGCACCTCACGGTCGGTAATGGCCTCCTGGGTTTTACGCTCAATCTCAGAAACCCACTTCTGCAAGTCCTTCTGATCCGAAATTGAGACCTTCACTGTGGCAGTCATCGACACCGTCGAGTTTGCGGGGATCTCCACCTCCGGCAAAGACCACGAACATTTCTTATCAATACCGGTGATTGTGGCGTGGTTCTTCTGCGCTTTCTGGCCTTTAGAGGGGCTCCACGTCGTCTCGGGGCAGGTGCCGCCCTCGGCAGTGCCGGGGATAACCTGCAGAATATCGCCTTTCAGCGCCGACTTCTGCGACGAGAACTTAAACGTAAGAGAAGCACTCTGCGAGGATGAATCGTATTCCGCTGAAACCTGCGTGCCCAGCCCCGAGGGCAACGGTTTAGAATCGTTGCCCTGCGCAGACCACTTCTCGTGGGTGGTTTCGGTCTTCTTCGGAGCCACAGGGTTCCAAATCACCACGCCGATCACAACCACAATCAGCAGCACGCTCAGGATTGACCCCCACACGATCGGGCGGCGCAGCTGCCGCGTAAAGCCGCCCGTTGGCTCCTCCTCTTCTTCCTCCTGTGCCTGCTGCTCAGGTTCGGGGCTCACACGCACCGGACGCAGCACCGTCTGGGATGATGCCTCCCCCAAGTGGGGCAAAGGCTCAACCGGCATCTGGGTGCCCATCACGGTGTCTTGGGAGGCAGCTGAAGCCCCACGCACAACCGTCGCCATCCGCTCCCCCGGGCCGGTGCCCGGCGGGGTGTGCTGGGGGCTGCTGGGAGGATTCACCGGCAGCATTGGCGGGGCCGGGGCGTACCGGGCTGCTAGGGCGCGCAGCGACGCGGCAGCCTGTGCGGCGGTGGGGCGCGCATCTGGGGAGGTGGCGAGCATCGCCTCAAGGGCAGTACGCAGGTCGTTTGGGATGCTCTCGTGCACACCGGCGGGGTTGCCGCTGTTCGGTGTGGGCGGGTAGGCAATCAGAAGCTCATGGAGCATCACCCCCACCGAGTACACGTCAGCGGATTCTGCGGCGGTGCCATAGTGTTTACGCTCAGGCGACATGTACATGGGCGTGCCGTAGCTGCCGCGCCCGGTGGTACTGGATGCGGGGCCGTCACCGGTGAGCTCAGCGATACCGAAGTCAGCTACCCGCACCTGCTCAGGAAACGTCTCGGTGGGGTTACCGGAAAGCAGCACGTTATCAGGTTTAATGTCCAGGTGCAGCACCTTTTTACGGTGCGCCTGTTCAAGGGCCAGCAGCACACGCTCCATCATTGCCAAAGCCGTGCCGGGGGCAATCGTGCCCAGGGTACGGAGCATATCGCGCAGAGTACCGCCGTGCTGGTACTCCATAATAATCGCCAGGTTACCGCCCTCAACGATCATGTCCACTACCGGCACGATATTCGAATGCTGAAGCTGCATGAGCACGGTGCGTTCCCGGACAAAACGCTCCAGGAATTCGGGGCTGTCCGCGTACTCAGGTTTAAGCAGCTTCGCAGCGAATAACGCAGACGTATCGGAACGGGTGGCCGTCCACACGGTACCGACCGCGCCCTCCCCCACGGGCTCCACCAGCCGGTAGGACGAACCCAGCGGCGCGCCCTGATACGCTGCCTGCATTGTGCCTCCTCACCCCGTACTGCCGGTGTTTTTGTGATTACCGTGTAACTGCCGTCTTTAAGTGTACCTAGGATGCCAGGAAAGTACGGCTGCAATTATGAGGAGACTCACCACACTATGCTGACCTATTATTGTGTGACCCTATAAACGAAAATCTGTAAACAATTATTGGGCAGGCACCCTGCACTATATATTTCGTGAAATTTCAAAGAGTGCTTCCGAATAATTTTTAGCACGCACCTGCGTGAGGACTCCATACAATAACCCACATTTATCGTTCACTGTACTCTAATACATTCAGGTTCATACGTAAATAGCCAGATATTGCTCAGAAATATGGCGTCCCGGCCTGTCAGTATTGTTCTACAGGCCGGGACGCCATATACCCCTAGAGGAACGCTATTCACTCGTGGGGCGAGTATGCTGCTGCAAAGAATCAGCGTGAGCTGCTGCGGCGGCGAATGACAACTAAGATAATGCCGCCTGCTAAGGCAGCCGCACCCGCAGCAGCCACACCAGCGGCCGCGAACCCTGTGTGCGCCAGCGCCCCAGCCGAGGAGCCCGCACCGGAAGACCCGCCGGATGCCGCCGCGTTGCCGGAACCCGCCCCAGATCCGCCAGAGCCGCCGGCGTACGATCCGGCCGCGCCAGCACCACCATCAGCTGAGGCACCGTAACCGTCTGATGAGCCGCCATCCGAACCGGTGCCGGCCCCAGTATAGCCATGAGCACCGGCACCGTAGCCATTATTCGCGGGTGCAGGTGCGGCACCGGGTGATGAGTCACCTGCCCCGGACGAGGGTGCTGTGGCCTCAGGTTCATCAGCGGAGGAGGGCGCAGAAGTGGTGTCGTCGGTGGTTCCGGCGCCGGGGGTGGCGCGGTCAGAACCGGAGGGTACAGCGGTGCCGCCCCCAGACGCGCCGGGGGCTGCAGATCTGGTGGAGTCGCTGGTTGAGCAGCCGTTCGCGGCCTCATCCCCCACCGCAACCTGCATGCGCTGCACCTCGCTCTTTACCTCCGTACCGTCCTTGAGGGTGGCGGTGTAGTACACGTCAAACCCGTACCGGCCGGGTTCTGTAAACACCCAGTTCGCGTGCGCGTGAGTGGCGTACGCAATATCAATCGTGTCTTTGCCGGTGGTGGAGTCAAGAAGCACATCCGCTCCGGTCAGCGACTCTGTGAACACCCCAAACCGGGCGCCGCGCGGCATGGTGCGCGGCACCACGTGCAGTTTCACCCCGCCCGACAGCTGGGAGTAGTCAATATTCTCGGTGCTGTACCCCGGCCAGGGCAGCCCCTTGATCTGAGTCTGGGGCAGCCCGTAGAAGGCGGTGCCTACCGGGCCGATGAAGTTCAGGGCGGGGCTGCTCATGTGCTCATTACGGGTGCGGCGTGCCCGATCGCTCACGGTGAGCACCACCGAATCAAGGGGGCGCACGGTCGAGTCCGGGTCGATCAGCCCGCTATCGTCTTTCAGGCCCACGTGAAGCTGCTTGTCGCGCAGCTGCCCCTGAATGTCGAGGTGCCCGTCGTGGATTTTGCGGCGGCCTTCAAGGGTGCGGGCATCACAGGTGGGGTGTGACGGGGCGGGTGGGGGCGCTGCGGCCGATGCGGTAGGCTCACCTTGGGCTGGCCTGGAGGCGGTTGGTGCTGGGCTGGTTGGTTCTGTGCGGGACGGGGCGGGGGTAATAGGCGCAGCGGGTGTGGCGCTCGGGCTGGACGATGGGGCGGGCGTTTCACTGGCGGGGGCGCTGGGTGCGGGGTCGGCGGGGGCCTGCCCGGCGGTTCCCTCCACGGTGAATGTGCCGGATGCGCTATAGTCGCCGCCGCGCCGGTAGTCACCGGTGAGTTTCACGCTCGAGGCGCGCGCGTTCATATCTGGGTGCGGCAGTACTTTGGCGATCAGTTCACTGTTCTCAAAGTAGCTGTCTTCCCGGTAGGTAAAACGCGCCACCCCGTTTTCGACCGTGGTTTCAATATCGAATTTGGGGTATTCGTAGTCGTTGGGGGCGTAGAACCCGCCGCGAATAAACCCGCGGAAGTTCGGGTCGGCAAAGGTCACCTCAATCGTGCGGTATCCTTCCTGCGTGGAGGGTACGGTACGCACCGTGTAGTCGCCGCTGGTGGGGGTGTAGGTGGCGGTATTGAGGGTAGTGTTGCGCTCTTCGGGGGTTTTTACGGGCCATTGGCCGTTGCCGTCGTCACTGTACACGCTCTCAGCCCGCCCGGGCTCATACGCGAGTTGATGCGAGATCCAGCGTGCACCGCTGTCACCTTCAGGGGTGAACACCGCCTGCAGGTGGGATGATTCGCCGCCCATCATTTCGCTCCAGGTGGCGGTGCCGTTGGTGACGTCAAGATCCGTCAGAAAGTACCCGTTGTTGTACAGGGTGAGCTTGCCTTTGAGGTTTTTATCGCCCGCTGTGAAGGTGATGTCGCTGAGCTTATCGTCGGCGTCTCTCCTCTTGGCGGGGTCCGGGTCTGGGGTGTGCGGTGCCACAGAGAGCACATATTTGGCGGTGTCCAGGTTCCCCACATTCGCGGCGTTATAGCGCTCTTCTGTGGGTACGGCGGTGGGGGTTCCGTCACCAAGAATAGGCTTATTACCGCCCACCTGCCACACGAGTTTCTGCGGCGCGGACTGGATGATTCTGCCGTCGGTACCGCGGGCCACAGTGCGGTAGGTGACTTCGTACCGCCCGGGCCGGGTGAAGGTGGTGGTGTTGTGGGTGTGGCTGCCTTTGCTCAGCAGCCAGGAGTGCCAGCCGGTGCTGGTACTTGAGAGAATGCGGTTGATCTGAGCGGGGCCGTCGTCGGGGTTGTACCGGAACAGCTCCATACGCCCGGGGCCGTCCACCGAGAGGATGTCGGTGGCGAACACACCGTCACGGAACTGTTCGGTGGGGATTTTGACGGATGCACCCAGACCCGCCCAGATGGGGTCGTGGTTGCCCCAGGTGAGGGTGGGCGCCATGTAGAGGGTCTGCCCGGGCTCACCTAGAAAACCTAGGCTGGGTGAGTTGGGGAGGGTGAGGGTGTATTGTGAGGCGCCGTTACGCCCGTCCCAGCCTTTGCCGACCCAGTTGACGGTTTTGTCGAGGTCGTAGAGGTCTGCGCCGGTCTTGTAGGGGTTGGATTCATTTTTGAGAACGAACGTGCCGTTTTCCCAGTAGGCTTTGGGGGCGTCCACGTGGCCTTTGGTGGTGATGATGCGCCCGTCGTCAGGCCCGGCGTGGGCTGTGATGCTGGGGGCTAACCCGGTGAGGATGATCAGCGCCGCGACTGAGAGGCGCGCTAGGGGTTTTCCGGGTGCCCGACGTTGGGTTCGGAGGTGCGTGTTCATGCTTGCCTTTCTAATTTTTACGGGCAATAGCGTAGCATTTTTGCGAATAATTGTCATTAACAAAAATGCTCTGTATAGTGATTCCCGAATACGCCAACGGCGCGGGGGCGAACGTACTCCCCCGCGCCGAACCGCGCCCAGTCACCGCATCACGCACCTGGAGGAACACATGCAACGAAGCACATCCGCCCTGACCCTACTCAGTGCCGCATCGCTCACCTGCGGGCTTGCCCTCACCCCCGCAGCACCAGCCCTCGCGCACGAAGAACACGGCACCGCGAGCGCATCGGACACCACTAGCAACCAGAGAACCCGCCGTATTGATGGGGAAAATACTGTTGCCGGGGTGCACGCCAACCTGGTAGATCTCTCCCTGCGCGACGGTGCACTCACACTGGGTTCGAGGGCCAGCACACACGACGGTGAAGGTATTTACGATCCCGCACGAACTGTTTTCCACCTGCCAAATACTGACTCCACCCGCAGCACTGTGGCTGCGGGCTATGAATTTATTGCCCCCAAAGGCACCCCTATCTGGTATATTCCGCACACCGGCACCGGCGGTATTCTTCACCCCGGCTTCGGGGCTGATAATATCCCCCGCGACGCACTGAAAGAGAACAAAATATCGCTCGAACTTGTGCGCACCCAGGCCCCTGATGGTGGCTCCGTTGAGGTTTTCCGTGAGGACCCCAGCGGCCCCACGCGCCTGTTCAGTTCACGCGAGAACCTGCCCGCCCACACCATAACCGCGGGTGAGCACGCGCACCCCGGGTGGGCATTTACCGCACCGGGTGTTTACCGGCTTACTTTCCGGGCGACAGCTCAGCGCGCCGACGGCACGCCGATCAGTGCCGAGCAGACCTACACGGTGGCGGTGGGCGATGTTCCAGCCAATATTTTTGAGCAGATGCGCACCCAGGAGGGCGAGCGGCACGGCGGCGCACCCGAAGCCGCTGACCGTTCGGCAGCCGCGAGCGCGGCCTCCCCCGCCGGTGCAGGTGCCCCGAAAACCCCGGCCAATATTTCGGGGGCCAACACCCACACTGTGCGGCAGGCGGGTGCCCCCGCCAGCGGGGGTTCAAACGGTGCATCGCAGCAGCCACGAGCCGAGCACCCTGCCGCGCAGGGGCCCGCGCCAGAGCCCCAAGCGCAGCAGGCTGGTAACAGTGCCAGCCAGGGGTCGGGGGCTGCCGATCGCAGCACCCCGGAGGCGGTCAACGCGGCGGAACCTTCTGGGGGTAATGGTGCCGCCAGTGCCGCCGACTCAGGCGGCACCGGAACGGACGGTACTGTACAGAGCATCACCCCGCCAGCGGGCGCATCCGGCGGTAAAAGCGTGCGCGGCTCCAATAGCGCCAATGTGGCCCCCGGTGCGTCTCATCAGGGTGCAGCAGCCGGGTCGGGTTCCGCCGGGGGCGGAGCGGGTTCCAGTGGGGCTGGTTCGGGCGGGTCGGATTCGGCGGGGTCAGGCAGCGAGAAATGCTACGCCACCGAGGTTCAGGTCAAAGACGCCAAACAGTCCCTGCGCAGCCCCGCATCCGTCCCGAGTGTTGAGCCCGCGCTGCACACGGCAACGGTGCAGAACGTGGCCGAATACGGCGGGTCAGACCGCGCCACTGAAGGGCACTTCGATGTGGGCCCGGTGCTGAACGGCTCCACGTTGAGCTCTGCCGTGAAAGATGACCGGTTCAGCCCGCCCAAGCATGTCTCACCCGGCTCACTCAATTTCGTGTTGGGTGATGCTGCGAAGCTGAAATTCCCGGCGGGCATGGAAGATATTGCCCCCGCGGGAAGTACCGTGCACATGATTGGGGCTACACAGCAGGCGGGCGTGCCGTGGCTGGGGTGGAGTACCCAGGATCCTGAGCTTCTCAAACAGGCCGACGGGCCGGTCACCATGAGCCTGAAGGGGTTCGACGGCCCCGGCTCAATGTCGGTGTTCCTCTCGGGCAACTTCGGTTCCGCCGGGCAGAAAGTGTTCACCTCCCGCGGCGGCTCATTTCAGGTTCCGCTGAATACGCACCAGCACAGCAACTGGGTGTTTACCGCGGAGGGCCGCTACCGGGTGACGATCGGCTGGCAGGTGCGCCTGAAGAACGGGCAGACCGTTGAGAGCACCTCCACCCTGAACTTCACGGTGGGTAACGGCAACGGGGAAAACACCTCCGGCGGTGATAAGCAGCAGGGGGCGCAGAAACCCGCAGATAACGGCGGCCGCCGCGGAGGTGCGCACAATGATACGCCCGCTGGCGAGAGCAAAACCCCCGATAAGCAAGCGGGGCGCGGCACCGTGGATGTGGCCAGCGGTATTGTGACGAAACCGGACGGCACGAAGGTGCGCATCGTTGGTAAGACCGCCTCGGGTAAGGACTGCGCCCTCACCAACCAGGAACTTAAGGATGCGCAGCAGGCCGCTGCTGCTGGTCAGCTGGCCAGCACCGGGGCCGGTTTTAACCCGTTTATGGTCAGCACCTCCGTGCTTGCTGTCGCCTTAGGCGGCATGATCGTGTACGCCGTGCGCCGCCGCAAGCGTCATGCCGCGTAATGGGCTCAGCCGCCGCGCTTTCCTGGGTTTTCTGCCCGTTTGCGCGGCGTTAAGCGCCTGCACCGCACAGAATACGTCCTTGGGTTTTGATGCCGAGGGGCGTCTTCAGGTGGTGGCGACAACCCCGATTTTGGCGGATGTGGCGCGTGCTGTTGGCGGCGAGCGTGCGCGGGTACACGCCCTCATTCCCAATGGCGCAGACCCGCATTCCTATGAGCCGAGCCTGCGGGATGTGCGCGATGTCGCCTACGCGCGGCTGGCGTTCACCAACGGTCTGTTGCTGGAACAGCGCAAAATGGCGGCGATGGTGAGCTCTAACCTGCCGCAGGGTTCGGCGCAGGTGGCGGTTGCCGAGAGGATTGAGCAGTACGGCGGCAAGCTTGAACCCGTGGTGGAGGATGCCTCGCTGGATTCTATCTGGTTGGGGCTGCGCGTTGAGGGCGCCGAGTCTTCGGGCGTATCCGCCACCCATTCCGCTGAGTCGCCCTCAGATTCGGATGCTTCGGTCGCGTTTTCGGTTACCCGTGTGAAGGGTCCCGGGCAGGTTGCGGCGTTTATTACGCAGACCTTCGGCGCGGTCGAGATGATGTGCGATTCTCAGGCGCGCGGCACGCAGGAATCCGCTCAGGATGGTGTGAGGGTGCGTACCGGCGATATGGGGTCGCTGGAGCTTCCGCTGCAGGCGCATACGCATCTTTCGTGGGCTTTTGCGGATGCCGGTGTGTACGAACTTGATGTTCTGGCAACGCCCCGCAACGCACCCGAGGGGGTGCACCAGGCACAGGGAACACTGCACGTTGTGGTGGGTGAGGACCCTGCCGAGGCTGCCTCTCGTCTGGGCGAAAATACGACCGTTTTAGCCTCTGGACATGCGGATATAGCCTTTCAGGCATATACGGGGCGGCTTGTGATTCGCGCCGATAGCGGCGGGAAAGTCACCGAACACGACCTGGCTCGCACGATCATTGTGGTTCCTTCGCGCACTCTGCAGGAGGTCCCTGCCGGTGGCCAGTACGGGTTCTTGAGGGGTTCTTCGCGCGAGCATCGGGGCCAGGTGTATTTGCTGGCACAGGCGGTGCTTGGCAAACATGTGCACGGCGAGATAGACCCGCATATATGGCATTCGGTGCCGAATATGAAGGCGGCCGCGCAGGTCATGCGTGATGCTCTTACTGAGGCTGACCCGCCCGGAACCAGCCTGTACACGGCGAATACCGAGCGCATTATGCGTGAGCTTGATGAGCTGGACTGGGAGATTCGCGGCATCTATGCGTCTTTGCCCAAGGCCTCGAAAAACCTGATTACCACCCATGACGGGTACCGCTATCTGGCGAGTACTTATGGGCTGAGCGTGGCGGGGTTTGTGACGCCGGTGGCGGGCAGTGAGCCGAGCATCCAGCAGCGGCAGCGGCTGCAGCGCACTATCAGGGATTTGCGTGTACCGGCCATATTTCTTGATAAGAATACCCGCGCGCGAAGCCCGGTTTTGCGTGAGGTCGCCCATGAAAACGGGGTTCAGGTGGGCGCCCTGTATTCTGATTCGCTCGACGATGAGGCGCCCCACTATGCGGATATGATGCGCGCTAATGCCCGGGCTATCCAGCGGGCTATGGGCGGCTTGTAGACGCCCGCAAAATGCACTTTTAGTACTGTGAAGGAAACACCATTGAAGAATTCTATTTTTAGCATAAATACTGGTCAGAAGGTTATTTCGGCTGCTCTTAGTGCCGCCCTGCTGGTTTCGGCTGGTGGTGTTGCCCATGCCGACCCGTCACCGGCGGCCGCCTCGTCAAGACCGAGCGGGGATAACCTCAGCAAAGAGCAGAAGGCTCTGCAGCAAACACTCTCACCCGAGCAGCCGGTGGGCACGGGACGCACCGAAATTTCGAGCGGGCATGTTGATATGGGTCCGCGTTTTACCGACGGTAAGTTTCAGCTCATGATCCATGACGATCATGCCGCTACACCCATCTGGCGCAGCGTGGATGATGTGCTGTACCGCGGCTCCGATGCGGCACGTCGCCAGGTTCCTGATGATGACCGGTATTCGTTTGTGAGTGCACAACCCGGCGAGCAGGTGTATGTGATTCCGCAGACCGAGACGAAGGGGGTCGTCTGGCCTGGCTGGACCACTCAGGATCCGGGGCTTGTGCAGAAAACCCCGCGCGGGGTCACCCTCACCCTAGAGCAGGTTCAGGGGCCGGGGCAGTTCACGCTGTACTTGGAGAACGGGAACTTCTCGAAGCCGCAGGTTTTGTGGGATTCGTCCAAGCACGAGCCGCAGGATATATGGGTTGAGAAGAACACGCATACCCACGCCAATTGGGTGTTTACCAAGCCCGGCGCCTATCTGCTGAAGGTGACGGCCCGTGCGGAGCTTGCGGATGGTTCGGTTGTTTCCGATACCCGCTATATGAAGTTCGCCATCGGGGATTCGGTGACTGCGGACGAGGTGTACACTCTGGCGCAGCAGGCCGCAGATCAGGCACCGGCGGGCGAATCGGAGGGCGCGCACTCTGCGGCGGCTTCCGATAGTCCGGGGGTCTCATCCGGCGGGTTCCCTGTCCTTCCGGTGGCGCTCAGCGCTGGGGCTGTGGCGGTACTTGCCGCAGCGGGGCTCTTCATGATGCGCCGTAATAAGACCGCACAGGCGCAGGCCGAGCGCATCATGACAAGCGGAAAGGGCACGCGGGATGAGTAAAAGTACCACCGTGCTAGGCTCCAAAAACGACCCTGCGCCGGGGAGTGAAAATCCGACGCTGAGCATCCAGAACCTCTATGCGGGGTACGGGCGGCGGGCGGTGCTGCGGGACTTTTCGCTCACCCTGAACCCCGGCGAATTTGTGGGTCTTCTCGGGGCGAACGGTGCCGGAAAAACCACGCTGTTACGTGCCATTATGGGGCTGCTGCATCCTGCTTCGGGGAGCATTCGGGTGCTGGGCAGTACTGCGCGCACCGCGCGGGCGCGCATCGGCTATGTGCCGCAGAAGCACCAGTTTCAGTGGGATTTCCCGATCACCGTCAAGGATGCGGTCATGACCGGGCGAACCCGCGAGATCGGCTGGTTTCGTCGCCCTAAAACTGCGGATTGGGTCAAGGTTTTTCACGCTCTGGAACGCACGGATTTAATGCCGCTGAAGAACCGTCCCATCGGAGAGCTTTCCGGCGGGCAGCGGCAGCGGGTGCTTTTGGCGCGTGCTCTCGCGGTTGAACCGGCGCTTTTGCTTCTTGACGAGCCCTTCACGGGGGTGGATGCACCCACCCAGTCCGCGCTCACCGAACTGTACCGGCAGCTGGCGGGCGAGGGCGTGACGATTCTGATGTCTACCCACGATATTGTGGCGGCGCAGGAGTCTTGTTCGCGGCTGTGCGGGGTGCGCGGTTCCTTGAGTTTGGACGGCAAAGCCGAGGATTTTTCACCGCAGCAGCTTTACGCCTGGGTGCACGGGCGCGAACTCGCGGGCGAGGGAGAAAGCACAGGTAAAGGCGGAAGCGCGAGCACAAACCCATCGCCCGAGATACTTGTACCGGGCGCAGACGGCGACTCGACCGGCGGCACCCGGCAGGGGCATCCTACCGGTCATCGTGTAACCCCGCAGGAGGCAGCGGCATGATTACTCCCCTCGATTTTCTGTTTGACCTTTTCAACCCTTCCCTGGCGTTTCTGCCGCGCGCCCTGGCCGCAGTGACCTTGGCTTCTTTGGTGACGGGCGTGGTGGGGTGCCATGTGATGATGCGCGGCATGGTTTTTATTGGCGATGCGGTGGCCCACTCGGTGTTTCCCGGCTTGGCGGTTGCGTTCGTTATCGGCGGCAACTTGGTGTTCGGGGGCTTGATCGCGGGCGTTATTACGGCGGTTTTGGTGGCTATTTTTAGCCAGAACCAGAAGCTGCGTGAGGATTCGGTGATCGGTATTTTCTTTGCCGGTTCGTTCGCGTTGGGTATTGTGATTATTTCGCTGGCACCGGGGTATTCGGGGTCGATTCAGGATTTCTTGTTCGGTTCGATTGTGGGGGTTTCACGCGGCGATATTGCCCAGGCTGCGGCTATGTCCGCCGGGATTCTGCTGCTTCTGTGGCTGTTTCATCGGCAGCTGGTGACGGTAAGCCTGGACCGTGAGAGTGCCCGGGCGCTGGGTTTGCCGGTGCTGTGGCTGGATATTTTGCTGTATGTGCTCGTGACGGTTTCCGTGGTGATTTCTTTGCAGACGCTCGGGAATGTGCTGGTGCTTGCGCTCATTGTGGTTCCGGCCAGCGCATCGCGGCTCGCATGCCGCCGTTTAGGCACTATGATGCTGTTCTCACCGGTTTTCGGCGTGCTGTGTTCGACCGCGGGGCTGTACTTCTCGTGGGCGTTTAACCTGCCGACTGGCGGCACGATTGTGCTGACGATGGTCGCCGCTTTCGTGCTGGTGTGGGCGTTCACCTGGATGCGCCAGCGGGCCAGGCGCATTCCTGAGACCGCCCGTTCCCTGCCGGTTTAGGCTTTGCCGCGCCCGTCTCAAGGCTCTCACCATCGCCTGTCAGGTCAGCGAGAAATAGTCTGCGATAACATCCCACCGGCGGCGCAGCACGTGCTGATCCGCGAAGAGCGTGGCGCTGCGGTCGGTAAGATGTGCGTGCACGTTCCGGTAGAGTTCATCGCGCAGGTCGTTCATCGTGTTTACGGACAAATACCCGAGCACATCCGGCAGCACAGTATCGAGGCGCTGCTGCTGCAGCTCCTGCTCGGTGAGCGCCACATAGTCCGCCAGATCAAAGGTTTCCATGAACCGATGAGCGGCGGTGCTGAAACGAGTGAATGCTTCTATATTGAGTGTCCCGTCGGGCCTCAGGTAAGTCATTCTCGCTTCGTGATCTACAAATTCGTGGTAGCGGGGGTGGCCAACGCTTATAAAGTACATATCGCCGTCATGCGGGGAGGGCACAGATTTAAGAGGCTGATCGAGGTGTGCCGATATTTTTCGCAGGGTTTTACGCCATTTTTTAGACATCACATAAAACGCCGGGATGCCGCTGTATTTCCCCGGCGTGTGGTTAAACGTTGCGTAGAGAAAAGCGGCCCGAAATATGAGGTCTTCACCGTATTCTTGGGTGAATACGGGCTGATTTTTGCGTGGTTTCGACCAGCCCAGTGAGCCCAGGTGCTCGCGGAATGCTTCACCGCTGGCAATATCCCGGTATGTGTAGTTGTCCGCCATGCTATCCCCCATATGCAGCCTATTTTTAGCAACCACCCTACCATTTACGGGGCGTGTGGCCATGCGTTTATCGTCGTGTTTTTCTGCCGCCCATGAGGGCTTTTACCGGCACCGCGCGGTGATGCTGTGGTCGTATTTGACCTGCTGGAGGGTGTGGGTATTGGCCTGGCAATCAGTATTTTCTTCGTGCTGCAGGGCAATATGAAGCGCGCCTACTACCTCAGCCGTGAGGAGCTGGCGGAGGCCGACGAAATCACGCTGGATTTGGCGGAGGAGGTGTCGTTCCTGAATAAGGCGGCTATTAAGAAGACGCTGAAGAATATTCGCCCCGGCTCGAAGGTCACGATTAATGCCGAGAACTCTTCGTATATTGCCAGTGATGTGCTGGAGCTGATTGAGGACTTCTCCAACGTTTATGCGAAGGAAAACGATATTGAGGTGGTGCTTAAGGGCTTCAAGTCGGATTATCACGATGCAGAGCGTGACCGCCACAGCCACGTGAAAGTGGGGCACGCCGCAAGTATCTAAGCGACGAGGCGGGCGGTACCCGTGCTGTATCGCTCCCCCCTCGTGCGTATACGCGAGAAGCGGGTTTTTGGCCGGAAAGGTGAGAAAATATCACCTTTTTGGTCAAAAATCCGCTTCTCGCTTTTAAACCTGGCTTAATAATGTACCGCCACCGCCTCTTACAGTCACCACAACCTTAAATGTAATCTGCGTAACATCTAGGCGGCTGAGGTGTTTTAGTGTTTAATAGACATATAACTTATAAACATATATTTATAAGTTTATAGGAGTGGTGATGACATTATCACCGCCGCTCCCCCTCCATAGAACTCAACGAAGGAGTCATTATGAAGGCAGTTGTTTACCACGGCGCAGGCAAGCGGGCGTGGGAGGATGTTCCGGATCCGACCATCCTTGAACCCACTGATGTGATTGCTCGCGTTGATACCACCACCATCTGCGGCACCGACCTGCACATCCTCAAGGGCGACGTTCCCGAGGTTGAAGAAGGGCGTATTCTGGGCCACGAGGCTATCGGCACGATTACCGAAGTCGGCTCTGCGGTCACCGATTTGAAAGTTGGTGACCGCATCATTATTCCGGCGGTCACGAACTGCGGCAAGTGCTCATACTGTAAGGACAATAAGCCCTCACACTGCCAGACCGTGGGCGGTGTCGGCTGGATTTTCGGGTATATGATTGATGGCACCCAGGCCGAGTATGTGCGCATTCCTTACGCCGAGACGTCGGTGCACATGGTTCCCGAGGGGCTCACGGACGAGGACGTTCTCTTCCTCACGGATGCGCTTCCGACCGGTTTCGAGATGGGTATTCTTAACGGCAACACCAAACCCGGCGATACGGTGGCGGTTATTGGTGCCGGTCCGGTGGGTCTGGGCGCAATCATGACGGCGAACCTGTGTGGTGCCGGGCGCGTGATTACCGTCGATATGGACGATAACCGCATGAACAAGGCTCTGGAACTGGGAGCAACCGATAAGGTCAACGCAGCTGATCCGGACTTTATCGAGAAGATTAAGGCCCTCTCCCCCGACGGTTTGGGCGTGGATGTGGCGATTGAGGCCGTGGGCGTGCCGCAGACCTTCGAGACCTGCACCAAGATCGTTCGCCCCTACGGCAACGTTGCGAACGCGGGTGTGCACGGCAAGCCGGTAGAGCTGCCGATTAACACCATGTGGATCTCGAACGTGAACATCAACATGGGTCTGGTGAACTGCAACACCGTGGGCAACCTGCTGAACATGGTGCGTTCGGGCCGCCTGAACGCAAAGGCAATGGCAACCCACTACTTCACCTTCGACCAGTTCGAGGAAGCATACGACCTGTTCGCAAACGCCGCCGAGCATAACGCGGTGAAGGTTGTGATCTCCCGCGAGCCGATTAAGCACTAGGGAGCCGGGTAAAACCCGCATAAATACTAGGGGCCTCTGCCCACGTGCAAAGGCCCCTAGTATATGCTCAACGCCCCCGGAAGGGAACCTGCGGGCTACGAATAGCCTCAAGTATCCCGCCGGGGGCGCCGCGCGTTCACATAGTACTCAGTTTAGGGGTAGTTGCTGCTAAGGAGCTTACGCTGCAGCGCAACAATAGCCGGTGAAGGCGCATCAAGAACCCCGTCTGCCGTCTGGCCAAGGTAAGACTGCAAGGCGCTGATCGTATTGGGGCCGATCAGACCGTCAGCGTTCACACCCAGCCACCGCTGTCAACGAAAGACCTGGCAGGGTCTTATAAACTAACCAACCCACTGGTTAATTTCGTTTTGCAGACCTTTAATAGTTTTGGAGGAATCATCCAGTACCCCGTCAGCCGGAATACCGTAATGCTTTTGTAACGCAAAAATAAATGAATGGGTAATATGATACTTCGCAGTGGAGCTGTCAAGGCCATGGCGTATATCGCCCAGCCACTTATGCATCCAATACATAGTAGGCGAACCAGCCGCCTGGTTGTCCGGCACCCATTCCCAACCGAATGTAGCAAGGCCCGGCTGTTTCAAGCGTGATGGCTGAGAGCTGATGACACCATCCACAACAAGCCCAGCCTGGGGGTACAAAAGATTCATAAGACGCTGGACACCAGCCGAGGTTTCCTTACCCCACAATCCATCAACAACCTTAACCGTAGCCGCATTAGCGCTCGGTGCGGTCACAAGAGTTGAGCCGAAGGCGAGCATACCCGCAGCAGGTACGCCGATGGCGGTGGTGCGCAAGAGCTTACGGCGGGAAACACCAGAATGTTCGTTCGTCATTTTTATCATCCTCACTTTACTAGAAGGTATATCCAGAGCTTGGTATGGATTCTGAAGCTTTGGATGCTGAACTAGTCGTAAGCGACCCGGTTGAGCTCAGCCTGGAGCCTCTTAATGGTGGGAGACTCAGCGCTCAGCACCCCATCCTGGGTGAGCTTATAGCGTGCCTGAAGCGCGGAAATAGTGCCCGGCCCAATGAGCCCGTCCTGGGTCACTTTGAGCATGCCCTGAAGGGCACGAATGGTTTGTGAGCCGTTAGCAGAAGCATCAGAAACCCAGTCCCAGCCGCCTGCCAGCCCGGGGTTAGCACTCGCACGGGATGCGGGCTGACTTGAGACGATACCGTCTACCACATCAAGTTTGAAGAGTGTTTGAAGCATCCGTGTGGTCTCGGTTCCCCAATAACCATCGGCGGCAATCATAGCCGCATTGGATGCGGGGGCGGTGATCAGGGTAGCCCCCATCGCAACCGCACCTGCGGCGGGCACACCAATGGCGGCGGTGCGCAGCAGCTTACGGCGGGAAAGTCCGGTGTTTTCGAGATTCATAATATTCCTCCTTCACCTCACCACATGCACGAGGTGAGAAAATGTCACACTATTTGTGCGATAACAACTTATCCTTTTAGGCCTTAACTTCATGAGAGTTCAGGTAGTTTTGCAGGCCTCAATAGTCGGTGAGGGCCCATCAAGTACGCCATCAGCGGGCTGCCCAAGCCAGGTTTGCAGTGCACTAATCGTTTAGCTGACATGCTGGTTAAGCTCGTTCTGCAGGGCTTTAATGGTGTCTGAGGGTCCATCCAGGCGACCGTCTGCGGTGATGCCGTAGTGGGTTTGCAGAGCTTTAATGGTGTTGGGCCCGATGAGCCCGTCAGTTTCTACGCCTAGCCAGCGTTGCAGGTAGTAGATGGTGAAGTCGTAACCCTGCGTACCGTCATCAGCTGCCCAATCCCAGCCGCTGCCTAGACCGGGGTTCTCTTTTTTGCGTATGGCTGGCTGGAATTTTATGATGCCTTCCTCATACCCGTAGGTGGGCTTGCCAAGTTCCTGCGCGTAGAGGGTAAAGATGAACTTTTGGAGTTGCACCGTGGTTTGCTGCCCCCACCAGCCGTCGGCTTCAAGCGTTGGCTGTGCTACGGATGCGGCCGCAAAGTTCGCCCCTAGACCCAGCGCGCCCGCAGCGGGCACACCAATGGCGGCGGTGTACAGTAATTTACGGCGAGAAATACCAGAATGCTCATTCGCCATAGCGACACTCTTCCTTCGTGTATTTTTCAGGCTCAGAACAATGGGAAATACTACGTCAGAGCGCGCTCTAAGCCACAGATAATACGCCCCGGCTATGTAGTAGAGAGGGAATCGTTGGTTAACCAACCCACTGGTTAATTTCGTTTTGCAGCCCTTTAATAACTCCGCCACCACCGGGCAGAGTACCGAGTTTAATACCGTCTTTCTTTGCCGAAACCTGAGTGACGTGGGTGTAACCGTAGTGCCTATGCAGAGCAGTAATAAGCGAATTACCAATCCAATGCGTATTTGCCCAGATCAACCCTTCATGATACTTATGTAGCCAATTATGCATACGAGTAATAGTTGTTGATCCCTCTGCATGGCCTTGATCTACCCACTCCCAGCCACCGACAATACCTGGACAGTACGGTGCCATAAAAGAAGGTTGAGAGCTTATTACCCCATCAACAGTTACGGGAAAAATCTCCTGATCTTTAGGAAACATAGCGATCATCAGACGCTGGATACCCGCTGAGGTTTCAGGGCCCCACCAGCCGTCAACCTCAACAGCGTTCGCGCTTGTTGCGGTCACGAGGGTAGAGCCGAAAGCGAGCAGACCAGCGGCAGGTACACCAATGGCGGTAGTACGCAGTAGCTTACGGCGGGAAAGACCAGTGTTATCGGTTGGCATGGTCTTTAGTCCTTTCACATGATTGCGGATGCATGTCTGAGGAATAAACAGTCAAACCTCCGCACTCTTGAGCGAGTTCAGAATGTTTCCTGTCAAAATCCCTCCATCACCCACCCTAAGAGACACTGCCCAGAACTTTCAACCCTTAGTAAAGATTTTTCTATTTCTCACTCAAAGGTTTACAGATTAACTAGGTGTGTCCCCGAACCTGCCATCGGCGTGCTTCCAACCCTAAATGTCTTGGCGTGCAGCCACGCAAATGAGGGAGCATAGCGCCCCCTCTTATCACAACTATTCCACCAAGATTCCGCCGCCAATTACCCCCTCCTGGCAGGGTTTTACCCCCATACCCCGGAGCCTTGCTGTGTTATGACGAGCTGCTGCTCTCTCCTGAACCTTTCCTGCGGTCCAAGATATAGTCGATTGCCAGGAAAATTGCTACAACAATATCCTGACACCTATCGTCATATACCATCACCACATACTGGTCGCCGATTGTGAAGTACTTTTTATTGATGGTTGCAACAACAGCCTCTTCAGTACGTACATTAAACTCACGCCCCAGGTACCTGTCCCTCACCTGCATTGGCGGGGCACAGTTGGAGTCCACATCAAGCTTTAGCTGGAAGAACGCAAAGTATTTTTTAATATTCACTAGGGCACCGGTGGAGAAAGCCACATAGAACTCGTTCGTAAAACCTCCCTGGCGGGTAAACATGAAGCTCACCCCAGTTTCTAGGTTGAGTACGGTGATCTTCTTCCCCATCATCCGGAACTCTTCATCAACCTGGTACACCCCACGGCCTAAATCATCATAAATAATGTAGTGGTCGGTGATTTTAAGAGCCTGCTGTTGTATGTGAAGGGTGCGCATGCGGTCTCTCCTGACTCATATCGGCGTCCTTCCAACAGTAGCACCACCGCGTGCGACCAATGAGGATTAACCACATATGTTTTGCTAAGACCGGTATTTGAGTGCTTTACTTACTGCGATAATCATGATCGCACTGAATACTATTTCCCCCAAAAATATGAGGGACATTAATGTGTCGTATAAAACAGGAGACGGTTCACGGTTTATCGGAAGTATTACAGCAAAAAGCATAACCGACATCATGGGAGCCACTAATATGCTGTATATATTTATCCAGCGCACACTGTGCAGATTCACCCCTTTTCTGCACTGCATATACGCCCTGACCTGCAAAGCAATATGGATAATATATGGAATTGTGAAAAGGGTTAAGGGGCCAAGGTGCTCAAGTACTGTGCTGTAGTCGCGGGTCGTTCCGCAGGGATAGGTGGGGGCATTGACCAGGTTTACAGCCCAATACCACGCAAAGCCAACCACAAGAGCGGAACCCCAGAGGATCCTTAGCAGGTGTGCCCTGAGGAGGAATGTACGGAACGGGATTTTAGGCACGGAATCACCGGGTGCGGCCATTTGTGAAAGGGCTCTACGACCATTCATGAGAGTTCCCTTCAGGTGTTTCATATTGGTCTTGTTTTAAAGGCTGGGCGGTCTTCTTAATACTATTTGACGTAACAACAATCATCGAAATGCACATAGTGAGCTCATAGGCAGCTATAATAGTGCTTATCGCTGTAAAAAGTGGCCCTATATAATAATATGAACTTTCGTAAATCATAAATGACCCGAAAAGACCCCCTATAAGAGCTGGAACATAAAAAGCCGCAGCAATAGGGCCAATAATGAGACTGTAAATATTGACGCCCCGTATCCACCGGAACATGACTGATTTCCTAAACCGCTTCAATGCGATAATCTGCAAGATAACGTAGATGCAATAGGGTAATGCAATAATAGTAAAAACAAGCACAAATCCCCATGCGAGAGACCCGTATTCACCGTTTGTAGAGGCATAAATAATATTTAGTTATTTTCTATATCTGCCCAGGTGATTCTTCTGGAACCGCTATACATAAACTCCTATATATTACTGTAGTAAATTGCTGCTTTAGCTACAGTACGATTATTCAAAGTTTTCTGCGCCGCCACAATCATAATGACACACAGGGCAACTTCAACGGCTAAAACAGCGACAGCAGGCAGTACTGCGATTTCTTCTCCATATCGCCGAGATTGCCCCAGAAGGAACATAAACCCCATAAACATATATACATAAAAAGCCATAATAGGCGCTAATACCAGACTACAGATATTAATATTCCGCACCCACGATAACCGTACTCCGCGGATAAGCTGCGGGACTGCTATAAATTGTAGAGCAAGATGAGCCTCATAAGGGATTAAGATTATAAATATTAGCAAGATGATGTTTGCCTGAGGAGGACCGTATGTTTTGAAGAATGATGAAACTATCACCACCACCAAAAGCGCAAGCGGGAGCGACTCCAGAATAACCCTGATCAGCTGAATAGCCACTAGAGTACCCTGATATGGCATTAGTTTGTTTGAAGCAGTTTCCGGCGCCCCAGGAAGTCCCGGATACTGTTGCGCCTGCGTCCGTGCCTGCGCCTGTTGCACTGATTCCACCTGCGGCGGCGGTTGGGTATCCTGTCGGGCCAGCTGCATGTACTCCGGCTCTTCCTGCCCAGGCTCCTGAGCATGATCATTCGTCGCTGAATAGTTCTTATCGGTGCTCATAATGCTCTCCTCATCCTTTCTGCTGCCTGAGAATAATCCGCTGGCCCGGGATGCCTACGATCAGCTCTTCATGATGCTTCTTTAGGGGTTTGAGCTATCACCCGTCTCGTATTCACAACATACGCAGGAGCTGAGGGGTGAGCCTGGGCCGTTCCATGCTCAGGTTTCATAAAATCCTGATTAGTAGTACTCATAGTTTCACTCTAGGCTTCTGCCCTGAACATCCCATGAACAGCCCCTGAACGTTCACGATAAATAACGCTTCGCGGCATATTTCTGATACAAAAATCTCTTCAGATAAAACGCTGCATACACGCTCTACCTGAAGAGACTTTTAGTATTTGGGGTGCTGGTTTTACTCCGCCGTGTTTTTCGACTGAGGATTTGAGGGGCTGCGCTTCGTCCCTGCGGGGGCATCCTCGGCAGTGTCCACCGCCTTATCGGGCGGTTCCGCCGAACCGTCCGTGGGTGGGGTGGCCTTCGGCTGGGGGTCTGCGGCTGCAGCGGCAGAGTCCTGTCCCGCCGCATCATGCGGCTGTTCGGAGGGTACGGGTATCGTCTCCGTCGCCGGTTCAGCCTGCATGAGTACCCGGCCTTTCTTCCGCTTCCGTTTGCGGCCGAACCGTTTCTTCTTCACCGGCTGTTCCTGTGGCTGGGGGTCTTCGTTGAACCCCGGCTGCCCTTTATCTTTCGGGGGCTTACGTTCCAGGGAGTAGATAATGCGCGCTGGCCTTGGCTCCATACCAATCTTGGCGCGCCCCCAGTTAATGATGCGGTCCAGCCAGTTATAGTCGGCGGTCGTCTCAACCACCTGGTGGTTGCGCGGAATCATGCCCGCATCGCTGAGCACACGCGGGTACTCGTCAATCTCCTGAATGCCCGCCATGTACATGTTCTCGCGGAACTGCTGGGCGAACTCGTACTGCCCAATAAAGAGCAGGTCGGAGTAGGTTTTCGCGGTCAGCCTCTCAGCGTACGCCTGCGCCGAGTCGCGGCTTCCCTTACGCGCGCCGTACGTATCCCAGAAATAGAAGTACACGTTACTGGCGATAATCGCCGAACGAATCTTGTTCTGCAAATACCAGAGCCCACCAATAGCGAGAAGCCCAATAATGATAATGACGAGCGACCCAACAGGCATTGAGTAGTCCACATAATTATCGGCGCTGCGCGTTACAAACATGCGGTACAGATACGCCCCGAACGAATACAGCACCGGAATACCCAGGAAAATAGTGGCTATGGGAATCCAAATAAATGCAAAAAGCCACAGAATAAGACGATAGTAAATAATGGAGTCGCCAAACCCGATGGGGGTAGGTTTTACGGGAGAATGGGCGCGTTTCATCAGAAGGTTGAACAGGCGGTTATTCTCAATACCCACCTTCCGCAGCTTCGACTCCAGGGATGCGCGTTTGAGGAATACCCGGTAGTTCTCCAGAATCTCGCGCTGTTCAGCGGTGATTTTATCGTCAGGCGGCAGATTACCAACATCGATTCCCGACTCTGAAAGCAACTTACTCCACAGCTCCAGACGGGCCAGCTCGGAGGGCTTCGCCTGGGTTTGCGACTGGTAGTTCTTATAGGAGATAAAAATGGTGCTGGCACCAATTGCCAGCGTAACTATAGGCGCAATCCAGTCTTTGGTGTCCACAGTGTCCCTCCCGTCCCCTCACGCCCCACCTGCTCTCCCTGCCCGCCCCTCGCCAGCATGAGGAGCGGCACACATTCAGATGCCCGGTGGTGCCGTGGGGCGCGTGCTTGCTGAAGCTGATGCTTCTACCGTAGCACTCGCGGGTGTGAGCGGCCGGGACGGTTCTCAACCTGCGAAAGGTGTTTTCCTGGTGCTTTGTTTCCCCTTCGGTGTGTTTCCGGCACCTGCCTCCGCGATAAAAAGAGCCTTTATGTGAATAAAGAGTATTTTTTACCGCTTTATTTACATAAAGGCTCTTTTTAGCACCGAAGTTTTGGTCTAGTGCTCTGCTTTCTCCAGTTCGGCGGGGGCTGATCGGAGCATCCGGTAGGTGAAGACCGACAGCACCGCCAGAAGCACGGCGCTAAAGGTTGCGGTTACCAGCACGCCCGAATCGAATGCGGCATGCGCCGAATGCAGCAGCTCGGCACTTAGATCCGAGGGAAGCTGCCCGGCAACTGCGGTCGCGCCGCCGAGGGTTTCGCCCGCCGCATGGGCCGCATCCGCGTTAAGACCGGCGGGCACCGTCACCTGTGCACGGTAAATTGCGGTCAGCATGCCGCCGATCACCACGGTACCCAGCACGGTGCCGAACTCATAGGCGGTCTCAGAAATCGCCGACGCAGCACCGGCCTTATTCGCTGGAACGCTGGAAAGAATCAGGTCATTCGAGATGGTCTGCGCCGCACCCACGCTCAACCCTAGGAACATGAAGGAAGTCATGAGCAGAAGGTCGTTGCGCGAACCAAAGAACACCACAAACAGGTACCCGAGCGCGCCCAAGGCAAGCCCCGAAGACACAATCACCGCCGGGTGGAACCGCGAAACGAGCTTAGCAGCGTACAGGCCCGCAATAATGGTGCACGCCAGCCCGGGAATCAGGAACAGTCCAGCCTGCATGGGAGAGTACCCCGAAACCAGCTGCAAATGCTGCGAGACGAAGAAAAGGAACCCAACATCTACGAACATGGCGAACAGGTTCGCCAGAATCCCCCCGGTAAACACGGTGTTTTTGAAGAGGCGAACATCGAGCATGGGGGTGGTTCCCGCACGCCCGCGGCGCAGCTGACGACGCACGAAGAAGAAACCGAACACGGCGCCAATAAACGCGGTGCTGAGTGCGAGCGCATCCACGCCTGCCTCAGAAATATGGGTGAGTCCGAAGGTTATGCCCGTCATGGCGATCATAATCAGCAGGATGCTCACCATATCGAGCGGGCCGGGGTTTGGGTCTTTCGATTCGGGCACGGTCATGGGTGCGAGGGCGAGGAACGGTACGAGTACGGGTACCGCCATGAGGAACACCGACCCCCACCAGAAATGGCTCAGCAGGAATCCGCCCACGATAGGGCCGAGCGCTGCACCGGCGGAGAAGCCTGCCGCCCACACGGCGATTGCGGTGCGGCGTTCTTTCGGGTCACGGAAGATGTTGCGAATGAGTGAGAGCGTGGCGGGCATGAGCATGGCGCCGAAGAACCCGAGTACGGCGCGGGCGATGACAAGCAGCAGGGCGGTGGGTGCGAATGCGGCGAGTGCTGAGATAACTGCAAACCCGACGGAACCGATCAGCAGGATTTTACGCCGCCCGATGCGGTCCCCCAGGCTTCCCATAGGCACGAGCAGCCCAGCGAGCACGAGCGAGTAGGCGTCTACGATCCAGAGTTGCTCGCTGGAGGATGGTTCGAGCGCCTGCGCGATTGAGGGTACGGCGAATGCGAGCACGGTGTTATCGACCGAGACAAGCAGCACCGGCAGCATGAGCACGGTCAGGGCAATCCACCGTTTGATTTTCTGATCGGGCGCGTGAATAGGCAGCGCCTCGGTGACGGGGTATGAGTTGTTCATCGTTGTGTTCACACGCATCTGGGAGTTTTCGGCACTTGCGGCAGATGCGCCGGGCGGCAAGTGCTCATAGCCCGCAGACGGGTTGCTGCCAGAGGCTTTGGTTAGGGTAGTGAGGATGCGCCATGCAGACAACCACGGACACACTAACTATACCAACTAGACGGTAAAGTTTCTAATCCGTAGAATGGTGATTATGACTACCCCAGCCAGCGCATCCGAACCCCGTGCGACCCGCGCCAACAACTCGCGCGAACAGATCCTAGACGCTTATGAACACCTGCTGGTACAGGCCGGTGAACGTGCCGCCACCCTTGATGCGGTCGCCGCCCAAGCGAAAGTTTCTAAGGGCGGGCTGCTCTATCATTTCGGCTCGAAAAAGGCGCTCTTCCAAGCGCTTTTAGACCGCACCCGCACCTACGCAGACGAAGACCTTGAGAAGATGCGCACCGCACCCGAGGGGGCCAGCGCCTATTACATCAACACCTCAACCTTTCAGGGCACCCCATTCGATATATGCCTGGTTGCCCTCTCGCGGTTGGCGCAGGATAAGAACCCGGCGGCACGCGAACTCATGGACGAGATTCAGGGGCAGTGGTATGAGCTGATTCGCGCGGAGATTGGGGACGATAAGATGGCGCGCACCGTGCTTTTGCTGGGGGACGGCATGTATTACAGCGCGGCGTTTGCGGGAGGCATGGCAAACCCGGCGGCGCGCAAACGCATCAAGGCCGATCGGGATATCCTGCTGGATGTGCTCGACATTCTCAGGCGCGCAGCACGGTAGTCGTGGCGACGCCCGTGTGGGACGTATTCAGGCATTTATTGCGAGAAGCGGGTTTTGGTTCAAAAAGGTAGAAAATATCGCCTTCTCGGCCAAAAATCCGCTTCTCGCTGTATCAGCTAGGGGCGTGATAGTCAGAGAAACATGCGAAAAGCAGCCTGTTACACCCTACCCCTCGAAGGTGCGGTGCAGTTTCGCCAGCGACAGCGCAATATTACGGCGGTTACGCGCGAACGCACCAAATGTACGGAATACGGGCGCAGCGGGGATGAACCCAAAAATTTTCGCTTTGGAAGCGTCCCAGGTTTCACGCACGGTCACGGTGCCGTCGTGGTTATCTGCGATCTCCCAGGTCCAGTAGTGGTCGGCGGGCATGCGCCAGGAGAGGGCCTGGTTCTTTTCGGCGCGCACGACCGTGGGAGACATGCGGTATGGGAAACCCAGGAACATTTTTTCGGTGAAGGTATCGCCCTCACGCAATTCGGGGGTGTCGCCGGATATCAGCCCACGCACCGAACCGCCTCCGTCAAGCTCGGTGTGGCGGGCGGGGTCGGCAATCAGGGCGTACACATCGCTCGCAGCCGCCCGCAGAGTAGTTTCGGCGGAGATCATGGCCGGGTCCGTCTCAAGGAACTTTATCTGTGCAGTAGTCATACCTTTAACCCTACGCCGAACCCACCCCACAGTTAACCGCGAGCAACGGGGTTTCGCCCGAGAAGAGGTATTTTCTCCGCTTTCAGGCAAAATACCCGCTGCTCGAGCATCCTCAGTACAAGGTGATGCTTTAGGCGCTGCCCGCGCAGGCGCATCTTGTGAAAAAATAGAGGTGTCCCTGAATATTCTAATTAAGGAGTCCACCGTGATTTTTATTGTTGTGAAATTCCCCGTCAAGCCCGAATACGCCGAAAAGTGGCTGGATTTAACCCGCGACTTCACCGAGGCAACCCGCGCCGAACCCGGCAACAAGTGGTTTGAGTGGTCGCGCAGCGTTGAGGACCCGAACGAGTTCGTGCTGGTGGAGGCGTTCGAGGACGACGGCGCGGCAGCGCACGTGAACTCCGCGCATTTCGCCCAAGCCATGACCGATATGCGCCCGGCTCTGCGTGCAACCCCGAAGATCGTTTCCCGCCAAATTGATGGTGATGGCTGGGACGCCATGGGTGAGCTGACCATCGACTAGCCCACCGGGGCCGCCCCTGGTTCATGTAAGTATCGATGTGCCGGGCGCGCCATTGCGGCAACACCGGCGCTCTCACACCGTAAAATAGAGAAGTATGTGCATACCAGATCAGGAGGCAAGGATGAGCATCTCACCCGACAGCACCCCCGCCGTCGAACCGTACGACGACCACACTGAGGGTGATCACAGTTCGGTTTCGTTGGCGGTTTCAACTGTCATCCTTGCCTTGCGCCCTAAGGAGGGGCAGCAGCACCCGAGCCTGTGGCTGCCGCTGGTGCGCCGTTTGCGCGAGCCCTATAAGGGCCAGTGGGCGCTTCCCGGCGGCCCCTTGCAGTCCCAGCAGTCCCTGGAGCAGGCGGCGGGGTACACGCTTAAGCGCGCGACCGGCCTTGAGCCCGGGTACCTTGAGCAGCTGTATGCGTTCGGTGATGTTTTGCGTGCCCCGGAGGCGCGGGCGGCGCGCATTAACGGCGCGCCGGTTCCGGTGCCTGGGGCGGATCATGAACGCGTGGTTTCGGTGGTGTATTGGGCTTCGATCCCGGCGACTGAGGTTTCGCAGACTCGCGTGCACGAAAATATTCGCTGGTTCCCGGTAGATGAGCTTCCCGAGCTGGCCTTCGACCACAACGAGATTGTGGAGTACGCCCTGTACCGCCTGCAGAATAAGGTCGAATATTCGCGTATTGCGCACTCGTTCCTGGGGGAAGAATTCACTCTGGCGCAGCTGCGTGAGGTGTACGAGGCGATTCTTGTCCGTACTCTGGATCCCGCGAATTTCCGCCGCCAGATAGCGGCCTCAAAATCGATTATTGATACCGGCCGG
>ERZ772972.62-NODE-62-length-34588-cov-5.412938_pt1 | contig 34588 bp, 28 predicted proteins | sample MGYA00580673_ERZ772972 | MGnify/ENA primary metagenome ERZ772972 (study PRJEB29015, sample SAMEA2738051) | human oral metagenome | biome: human oral; feature: human-associated habitat; material: saliva | place: China | collected 2229 ... | reverse complement strand
TCCACGTGTAACCACACTTCTTGTCCCACTTTCCAGCCATCTTTACTATGAATACTTGCACAAAATTCAATTGAGCTGTCTTTTATTTGCAAAATCGCTTCTTCATTTTGCATAGAAAGAATGGTTGCTTGGAAAAGATTATTTTTTTCTTCTAATGGGGTGGCACTAATTTTCACCCAAGGGGCTTTAAACATGACCATCACTTCTTTTTCAGTAATGAGTCTAAGACGCTCAGCACTGCGCATTGTGATCGAAACATGTAATGGATGAGCTAAATCCTGAATATTTACTGCAACAATGCAGCGGGAGTCCACAATATGTTGGCTTGCAACTTTACCGAAAAATTGATTGCGCGCGCTACTTTGTAAGGAGAATTTTGCCGTTGCTGAAAGTAGGCTGTTTAGCGGGATCGTCTCATCTTGCAGAATATGAAAGGCGTGCTCTTGTGTTTGTTCGAGCAAATCATAAAGCTGCAGTAAACGCTCGGCATAAGTGGTTAATGAGGTACCGCCCCCATTTTTCCCACCGATATTACGTTCTAAAAGCGGTTTGGGGCTGATTTTATTCATCGCTTCAAGGTGATCCCAAGCACTTTTATAGCTTACTTTGGCGTTTTTGGCTGCTTGGTTGATTGAGCCACATTCTTTAATTTCTTTTAAGAGGCGAACACGTTTTGGATCAATAAATAATTCTTGATGAAGTTTGATCGTCAGTAAAATTTCAGTTTGTTTCATCATCTCCTCCTAATACACAATTCTGTTTATTTTACTTGATCTTTAAGTTTTTCTGTATGCTTATTTAAAAATTCAAGTTATAATTTACCCGTAGTATATTTTTTTATATATAGTTTCATTTATATAGGAGATAAATAATGAAATTAACTAAATTTGCAACCGCACTTTTAATTGCGGGTATGGGCGTATCTTTTGCTGCATCAGCAAAAGTGACTGTGTTTGCAGCAGCTTCAATGACTGATGCGTTACAACAAATTGCGGATCAATATCAAACTGAAAAGCCAAATAATACCGTGGTTTTCTCTTTTGCTTCTTCTTCTACGCTTGCAAAACAAGTTGAAGAAGGTGCACCTGCAGACTTATTTATTTCAGCTAGCAACAAATGGATGAAATATTTATCAGATAAGAATCTCACTGTAAAAGAAACTGAAAAAGTATTAGCAGGCAATGAATTAGTATTAATTGCGCCGGCTAAAAGTGCTGTTAATTCAGTGGATATTGCTAAAGGTGAATGGATCAAAGGTTTAAAAGACAGCTATTTATCTGTGGGTGATCCTGCGCATGTTCCTGCAGGACAATATGCTGAAGAATCATTAACCAAATTAAATTTATGGGATCAAGTTAAAGATAAATTAGCGCGTGCGAAAGACGTGCGTGGTGCGTTAGCCTTAGTTGAACGCGCTGAAGCGCCTTACGGTATTGTGTATAGCACCGATGCGAAAGTGAGTAAAGACGTGAAAGCAGTAGGTGTATTCCCGAAAGACAGTTATAAACCGGTTGAATATCCCGTTGCGATTTTAAAAGATCATGACAACGCGGATACTCGTGATTTCCTTAATTACTTAGAATCAAGTGCAGCGAAAAAAATATTTGTTGAATATGGTTTCTCTGTGAAATAATGAGCTCAGACTTTATAAAGAAAGGACAGGCAACTGTCCTTTTTGTTATCTCTAAAGAAATTTCGTCATATCGATATATACACAAGGAAATATTTTGCTCTCTTGGTTTCAATTAAGCCCGATGGAATGGGATGCGATTCACTTAAGCATGAGTGTCGCATTGAGTTCTATGCTTTGGAGTTTGCCCTTCGCAATTTTTATTGCTTGGTTACTGGCTCGTAAGGAATTTTACGGTAAGTCGCTGGTTACAGGGATTATTCATCTGCCTTTGGTATTGCCGCCGGTGGTTATCGGTTATTTATTATTAGTCGCCATGGGACGTAATGGCTTTATTGGCAAGTATTTATATCAATGGTTTGGCTTATCCTTCGGCTTTAGCTGGAAGGGGGCGGTATTAGCTTCAGCGGTGGTGGCATTTCCATTGGTCGTGCGGGCAATTCGTCTTTCCTTGGAAAGCATTGATTTTAAATTAGAGCAAGCCGCACAAACGCTTGGCGCTTCGCCTTGGCGAGTCTTTTTTACAATCACGCTACCTCTTTCTCTCCCTGGTGTATTGGCAGGTTTAGTATTAGGTTTTGCACGCTCTTTAGGGGAGTTTGGTGCGACTATTACTTTCGTTTCCAATATTGCGGGAGAAACTCAAACCATTCCTTTAGCGATGTATTCATTTATCCAAACACCAGGCGCAGAAGCACAAACTGCACGCCTTTGTTTGTTTGCGGTGATCCTTTCATTAATTTCTTTATTGCTTTCCGAAGCATTGAGCAAACGGATGCAGAAAAAATTGGGGCAGGGCGATGCTACACATTAATGTACAACAACAATTAGGTCGCCTGACCTTACGTGCGGATCTGCAATTGCCAACTCAAGGTGTGACGGCTATTTTTGGTTTGTCAGGTTCGGGTAAAACCTCATTGATTAATTTGGTGAGTGGTTTAACTCATCCCGATCAAGGATTTATTCGTTTAAATGACCGCACTTTGGTGGATGTGGAGAACGGTGAGAATCTCCCCGTGCATCAGCGCAAAATTGGTTACGTATTCCAAGATGCTCGTTTATTTCCGCATTACAACGTCAAAGGCAATTTACGTTATGGCATGAAGAATGTCAGCCGTGAAGACTTTGACTATATCGTTCAGCTACTTGGTATTGAACCGTTACTCAAACGCTATCCTCTGACTTTATCGGGTGGCGAAAAACAACGTGTGGCGATTGGGCGAGCCTTATTAACAGATCCTGATATTTTGTTAATGGATGAACCGCTTTCAGCTTTAGATGTGCCTCGCAAACGTGAGCTTATGCAATATCTGGAAAGTCTATCCAAAGAAATTAATGTGCCGATTTTATATGTGACGCACAGTTTGGACGAATTATTACGTTTGGCCGATCGCGTTGTACTGATGGAAAACGGCAAAGTGAAAGCCTATGACACCTTAGAAAATGTGTGGAACAGTCCGTTATTTGCCCCTTGGAAAGGCGAATCGGAACAGAGTAGTGTATTGGCATTGCCAGTATATTTACATAATCCAACCTATAAAATGACCGCACTTTCTTTGGGCGAGCAACAGCTTTGGATTAACGAAGTGCATCATCAAGCGAATGAAAAAGTACGCGTCTGTATTTATAGTTCCGATGTGTCACTCACTCTCAGCAAGCCAGAGCAAACGAGCATTCGTAATATCTTACGAGGGCAAATTGTACAAATCGTTCCGCAAGAGAATCGCATTGACATTGCGGTATTGGTGGAAGGGCATAAAGTTTGGGCAAGTATCAGTAAATGGGCGTTTAATGAATTGCATTTTGCTCAAGGCATGGATGTTTATGTACAAATAAAAGCCATTTCTGTCGTGTAAAATCATTGCTTATAAAATAAAAGTGCGGTCAATTTCAAAATAGTTTTAAAATTGACCGCACTTTCTGTTTAGGCTTACTTACCTAAGTTATCAAAGAATTTCTTCACACCGTCTAAAAAGCTTGAAGATTTCGGGCTATGAGATTTTTGCCCTTTCAAACTTTCTTCCAGTTTTTCTAATAATTCTTTTTGTTCTTTATTTAAGTTTACTGGTGTTTCAATCACTACTCGACAAATGAGATCGCCTGCGTAGCCGCTACGTGTAGAGGTTACCCCTTTACCACGCATACGGAACAGTTTGCCTGTTTGGGTTTCCGCAGGAATTTTGAGTTTCACTTTACCGTCTAAGGTTGGAACCTCAATTTCCCCCCCTAACGCTGCCATTGAGAAACTGATTGGCACTTCGCAGTAGAGGTTGTTTCCATCACGTTCAAAGATATGATGTTCTTTAACGTGAATCACTACATATAAATCGCCTGCTGGTGCACCATTTTCGCCAGCCGCACCTTCACCGCTTAAACGTAATTGGTTGCCGGTATCCACACCTGCTGGGATTTTAACAGAAAGGTTTTTCTTCTTATGAACACGACCTTCGCCATGGCAGCTTTTACATGGTTTTTCAATTTTCTTACCAGAACCATGACAAGTAGGACAAACTGTTTCAGTTACGAAGAAACCTTGTTGACGACGAACACGACCAGAACCATGACAGCTTGGACATGTTTCAACTTTCGATCCTTTTTCTGCACCAGAGCCATCACAGCTATCACAGTGAGCAAGTGTATTGATTTGGATATCTTTGGTTGTACCTTTTACGGCTTCTTCTAACGTAATTTGGATGTCATAACGTAAATCTTCACCGCGTACTACACGCTGACGACCACGTCCGCCACCGCCAAAAATATCGCCGAACATATCACCAAAAATATCACCGAAATCAGCACCGCTGAATCCTCCACCGAAGTCACCGCCTCCCATGCCGCCTTGTTCAAAGGCTGCGTGACCGTATTGATCGTAGGCAGCACGCTTTTCTTTATCACCTAAAATTTCATAGGCTTCTTGGATTTCTTTAAATTTTTCTTCTTTGGCTTTATCACCTTTGGTTCTATCAGGGTGATATTGCATGGCGAGTTTTTTGTAAGCACGTTTAATTGCTTTTTCATCTGCGCCACGTTCAACACCAAGAACGTCGTAATAATCTTTCTTTGCCATAATGTTTTCGTTTTCCGTTTAAAAATATAAATTTAAAAAATTTTATTTTGTTATTGTGTGGTACTGCATAACAACATACCTAAGAATAAAAATAATGCCGAAGTCAGAAATATCAAGGGTAAATTCGTTAATTTATGACTTATTTTGCTGCTGCAAATGCTTGCTCTAAGTCAGCTAAAATATCTTGAATATTTTCAATACCGCAAGAAAGACGAATAAGTCCTGCAGAAATACCAACTTGTTCTAATTCAGCTTCACTTAATTGGCGATGCGTTGAAGTCGCTGGATGTAACGCACAAGTACGAATATCGGCTACGTGTACTTCACGTGAGGTCATTTGTAACGCGTTTAACCATTTTGCCGCGGTTTCTTTGCCACCTTTAATCTCAAAGGAAATGACACCACACAAACCGTTAGGTAAGTATTTTTGTTTGAGCGCGTAATCTGGTGAGCTCGATAAGCCTGGGTAATTCACTTTAGCGACTTGTGGATGTTTTTCTAAAAACTCGGCTACGGCCTGTGCATTTTCATAATGACGTTGCATGCGAAGAGCAAGGGTTTCCATGCCTACATTCAATAAGAAACTATTTTGTGGGGCAGGAGTAGCACCTAAATCACGCATTAATTGCACACGTGCTTTGACAATATAAGCCGCAGGACCAAAGGTTTCTGTATAAACTAAACCGTGATAAGTTTGGTCTGGTGTGCTTAGTTGCGGATATTTACCGTTATTCCAATTAAAGTTACCACCGTCTGTAATTGCACCACCAAGGGCAATAGCATGACCATCTAAATATTTAGATGTGCTGTGAATGACCACGTTTGCGCCAAATTCGATTGGACGACAAAAATAGGGGGTAGCAAAGGTATTATCAATTAATAATGGCGCCTCTGCAGCTTTCGCTAAGGCTGCAAATTTTTCAATATCCAACACACGTAAAGCGGGGTTCGCAATGGTTTCAGCAAAGACCGCTTTTGTATTTGGACGGATTGCTTTTTTGAGTTCTTCAAGTGGTAAATCTTGATCTACAAAAGTCACTTCAATACCCATTTTTTTGAATGTGTGGGCAAATAAATTGTAGGAACCGCCATACACATAAGAAGAGGAAATGAAGTGATCGCCCGCTTCTAAAATATTCAGCATTGCGTAGAAAACCGCAGATTGACCAGAAGCAGTACACATTGTTGCAACGCCACCTTCAAGTGCCGTAATTTTTTCTTCCGCAGCATTTGTCGTTGGGTTTGCTAGGCGAGTATAGAAATAACCTGCAGCTTGTAAATCAAATAGCTTGCCAATTTCTTCTGCAGAATCGTAGGTATAAGTCGTGCTTTGTACGATAGGTTGAACACGTGGCTCACCGTTTTTAGGGCTATAGCCAGCATGGAGGCATTTCGTTTCGAATTTCATTGTTTTTTCCTTTGGTTGTGTTTGTTTTGGGTAAAGTGCGGTCGTTTTTGATAACGTTTTTTACACTTTGGATTTGTAATGTGGAAATGCTCAACATTAACGTCTACCTAATTATTAGGTAGAGTATTCACGTAAATTATCCTACTAATTGTATTTTTTCTGACTTTACTCTTTCAAATAAAGTCAGGAAAAATATTCGTTTAATGAATATGCCAAAAGGGCGTATCGCTACGCCCTTCAATTTGGGTTTAAGTGAAATTATTTATTGTCTTTCACTTCTTCAAACTCAGCATCAACAACATCATCATTTGGTTTGCTGTTGCTTTGAGCTTGTTGTGCATCAGCTTGTGGTTGTGCAGCTTGAGCAAGTTTTTGAGCAACTTCTGCAAGCGCTTGAAGTTTAGCTTCGATTGCTGCTTTATCTTCGCCTTTCGCTGCAGTTTCTAAATCGCTTAATGCGCTTTCAATTGCTGCACGATCTTCAGCTGGAACTTTATCACCGGCTTCTTCTAATTGTTTACGTGTAGCGTGTACAAGATGATCCGCTTGGTTGCGAGCTTGTACTAATTCTTCAAATTTACGGTCTGCTTCAGCGTTTGCTTCTGCATCACGAACCATTTGTTGAATTTCTTCATCACTTAAACCTGAAGAGGCTTTGATGGTGATTTGTTGTTCTTTACCTGTACCTTTATCTTTCGCAGAAACGTGGATAATACCGTCAGCGTCGATATCGAAGGTTACTTCAATTTGTGGCATACCGCGTGGAGCAGGGTTGATGCCTTCAAGGTTGAATTGACCTAAAGATTTATTCGCTGATGCTTGTTTACGTTCACCTTGTAACACGTGAATGGTTACTGCACTTTGGTTATCTTCTGCTGTTGAGAACACTTGTGATTTCTTAGTTGGAATCGTCGTGTTTTTCTCAATTAAGGTAGTCATCACACCACCCATGGTTTCGATACCTAAAGATAATGGCGTTACGTCTAATAATAATACGTCAGTTACATCACCGGCTAATACACCACCTTGAACTGCTGCACCAACTGCAACGGCTTCGTCTGGGTTCACGTCTTTACGAGGCGCTTTACCGAAGAATTCTTCTACTTTTTGTTGTACTAATGGCATACGGGTTTGACCGCCCACTAGGATAACATCATCAATTTGTGATGGACTTAAGCCAGCATCGCTTAATGCAACTTTTACAGGTTCAAGTGATTTCGCCACTAAATCTTCTACTAAAGATTCTAATTTAGCACGAGTTAATTTAATGTTTAAGTGTTTAGGACCTGTAGCATCTGCAGTGATGTAAGGTAAGTTCACATCAGTTTGTTGTGCAGAAGAAAGTTCAATTTTCGCTTTTTCACCTGCTTCTTTTAAACGTTGCATTGCAAGTGGATCGTTACGTAAATCCACGCCTTGTTCTTTTTTGAACTCATCTACTAAGTAGTTGATTACACGGTTATCGAAGTCTTCACCACCTAAGTGAGTATCACCGTTGGTTGCCAATACTTCAAAGGTTTTTTCGCCACCTACTTCATCAATTTCGATGATAGATAAGTCGAATGTACCACCACCTAAGTCATATACGGCGATAGTTTTGTTGCCTTGGCCTTTATCTAAACCGTAAGCTAATGCAGCAGCTGTTGGTTCGTTGATGATACGTTTAACTTCTAAACCAGCGATACGACCAGCATCTTTTGTAGCTTGACGTTGCGCATCGTTAAAGTATGCTGGAACTGTAATTACTGCTTCAGTCACTGGCTCACCCAAGAAATCTTCTGCAGTTTTCTTCATTTTTTTCAATACTTCTGCAGAGATTTGTGGAGGCGCAAGTTTGTCACCTTTTACATTTACCCATGCATCACCGTTGTCTGCTTTGATGATTTCAAATGGCATAATGTCGATATCACGTTTTACTTCAGCATCGTCAAAACGACGACCGATTAAACGTTTAATCGCGAATAATGTATTTTTCGGGTTGGTCACTGCTTGGCGTTTTGCCGGTTGACCTACTAAAATTTCATTATCATTTGTATAAGCAATAATTGACGGAGTAGTGCGATCACCTTCTGCGTTTTCAATTACGCGTGGTTTATCACCATCCATTACTGCCACACAAGAGTTTGTTGTACCTAAGTCAATACCAATAATTTTTCCCATTTTGTTACTCCTAAGTAAATTTTAAATTCGTTGTAAATCATTACGATGAATAAGATGTGGATACTTTTCCGCATTTCAAGAGGCAAGATTTAAATTTTTTCTTCCTTTTAAAGTGCGGTCATTTCCGTTCTTGTTTCACAAAATAAGTCCAGCTGAACAAAGTTCAAGGGGGAAATATAAAATTATTTTGAAAAAATAAGAAAAAATTTGTGTTTTGTGGTAAATTGTCGACAATTTTAATCATCTATTAATTTAACAAAGGAATCGAAATGAAAAAATCAGTCGTAGCATTAGGTGTGATTGTGGCTCTCGGTGCGGTAGGTGTCGGTGGGGCTTGGTTTACCGGGGAAAAAGCACAAACTGAATATTTACGCCAAATTGAATTAGCAAATAAACAAGCTCAAGCTTTAGGCTTATCTGATTCATTTAAAGTTGTTTATCAAAATAAACAGTTTGAACGCGGTTTCTTTACCTCTCAAGTAGAAGATGAAGTGGTTATTTCTTTACCTAAAGAAGGGAAAGTATTCACTATTCCCCTTTCAACGAAACTTTATCATGGCCCATTTCCGCTTAATCAGCTAGAAAAATTCAACTTTGTTCCAACTATGTTTTCAGCACAAGGTGTGATTGGTAAAAATGAAACAACCCAACCTTTATTTGATTTGCTTAAATCGGATAAACCTGTTCAATATCAAGCCTCTACTAGCTATAGCTTAGCAACAAAAGGTAAAGTTGAACTAGCTGCTGGGGAAGTGACAGATCCAAATTCTCCACAAAATAAATTAGCTTGGTCAAATATCAATATAGGTTTTGATGTTGATAAAGATCGTGCGGGTAAATATGATCTGGTTTCAGATGAAATAAGCTTCAATTCAAACTTTGATAATATTGAAATAGAAGAGAGCAAAGATGTTGTTATGCCCAAATCAGTAACAATGAAAATGAAAGGCTTGAAATTTGAAACCTCATTCAACCCAACCAAGTGGGCTTATATTTATACGGGAAAAAGCGTTTCTTCAGCTGAAAGTATCGAAATGACTAACACTAATTCTTTAGACGATACGGTTTCTATTATTTACAAGGGGACTAAAGGAACATCTGATATTTCACTTAATGGTGATTTTTTGAATCTTAAAGGTGAAAATACGGTAGACTCGATAGTTATTGATGGGAAGGATTTTGGAAAACTAACTAACAATAGCGAATTAAACCATATTGAAGCAAATGCAGCTAATGCATTGATTGAAGCATTTTTCACTGCTTTCAAATCAGTCAGTGATGATGAAAATGCTAATCAGGAAATGGTCTCTGAAATTTTAAGCTCATGGGTTGAAAATCATGGTATGGCTATTTTTAATAATCAACCTCAAATTAAACTAAACCCAATGTCAATTTCAAATAGCCAGGGTAAAGTCTCATTAGATTTAAATGTGGCGTTAGCGAAAGATCCGAAATTTGATTTAATGGCGGGGAGTTTATATAAACAATTTACGGATTTTGCGTTAAATATTCACGTAGATAAAGAAATGGTTGAAAAAAATCTTGCACAATTTGTACCAGAAGAAGAGAGAGCTTTGATTAAAGCACAAATTGAAGAGCAAGCTAAACAAGCAGCAGCACAAAATATTGTGGTGAATAATGATAAAAATGTGACGCTTAACTTAGTGCTTGAAAAGGGCGAACTCAAACTTAATGGTCAAGTGATTCCTGAAGAGCAAGTTCAAGGCGTGTTATTTATGTTAATGATGAGTGCAGCAGCGCAAGGTCAGTAATTAATGATTAAATAATGAGAAAGGAGATAAAGTGATTTATCTCCTTTTTATTTGGTTAATTTAAACGCGCCTTTAAATACCCGTCATAATCAGGGATATCAATATTGATTTCTTGATCAAATAAGCTTGATGTTAATAGAAAGTCGGCGGTGCTTTGATTGATTGCCACTGGAATATTCCAAACGGTTGCAATACGCATTAAGGCTTTTACATCGGGATCATGTGGCGCGGCATTCATCGGATCCCAAAAGAAAATCATCATATCAATTTTTTTCTCGGCAATCAGTCCGCCAAGTTGTTGATCGCCTCCCATCGGGCCACTTAATAGCGAGGCTATTTCAAGTCCCGTTTCTCTAGACAATAGATGGCCAGTTGTACCTGTTGCATAAAGTTGATGGGGAGCGAGAGCTTCTTTATGTTTCTTTACCCAATTGAGCAGGTTTTGTTTGCAGCTATCATGTGCAACGAGCGCTATTCGTTTATGAGAAAAGATTGGGCGAGTTGTAGTATTCATGTTTTATCCTCTATAAAGCTAAAAAAGTATGCGAGCACTTTAGAACAAAGTGGGTATTGAATGCAATATGTGAGGTATTATTTTAGCTAACTTAAGAAAATCCTCCTAAAATGACCGCTCTTTTAATCAGAAGTGTGGAAATAACTGGAAGAAAACCACGAGAACAGTCAAAATCTACTATCTTTCTTGCAAAAAATCTTCTAAAATTTACAAGATTTGTTAAATGTTTGTAACATTGATTAACAAGCTTGATTTTCGTGTTTGGTCATGACCAAACTTCATTTTCACTCAGTAAAATAAGGAAAGACTATGTCAGATACCTTAGTAAACGATATTGACCCAATTGAAACACAGGATTGGTTGTCAGCTGTTGATTCATTAATTCGTGCAGAAGGCGCAGAGCGTGCGCATTACATCATCAATCAGGTGATTGATCAGGCACGTAATGGTGGTGTGAACATTGCAAAAGGTGGCGTAACAACCCCTTATGTTAATACCATCCCAGTTTCTGAACAGCCAGCATACCCAGGTGATAAAGCTATTGAGCGTCGTATTCGTAGTGCTGTACGTTGGAATGCGATCATGGCGGTATTACGTGGCCAGAAAAAAGATCTTGAATTAGGTGGTCACATTTCAACTTATCAATCTGCAGCAAGCATGTATGAAGTTTGTTTTAACCACTTCTTCAAAGCGGCGACTGATAAAAACGGCGGTGACTTAGTCTTCTTCCAAGGCCACGCAGCACCAGGTATGTATGCTCGTGCATTTGTTGAAGGTCGTATTACTGAAGAACAAATGAATAATTTCCGTCAGGAATGTGAACCAGGCAAAGGTCTTTCTTCTTACCCACACCCGAAATTAATGCCTGAATTCTGGCAATTCTCGACCGTATCTATGGGGTTAGGCCCTGTAAATGCGATCCGTACTGCTCGTTTCTTAAAATACTTAGATAACCGTGGTTTAAAAGACACCAAAGATCAAAAAGTGTATGCTTTCCTTGGTGACGGTGAGATGGATGAAATCGAAGCAAAAGGTGATTTAACATTCGCAGCACGTGAAGGCTTAGATAACTTAATCTTCGTTGTAAGCTGTAACTTGCAACGTTTAGATGGTCCTGTAACGGGTAACGGCAAAATCGTTCAAGAATTAGAAGGTTTATTTGCTGGTGCTGGTTGGGAAGTGATCAAAGTCATGTGGGGTAGTGGCTGGGATAAATTATTTGCAAAAGATACTACCGGCAAATTAACCCAATTAATGATGGAAGTAGTTGACGGTGACTATTTAACCTTCAAATCTAAGAATGGTGCATACGTTCGTGAACACTTCTTCGGTCGTTATCCAGAAACTGCTGCATTAGTGGCTGATATGACAGATGATGAAATCTGGGCATTAAGACGTGGTGGTCACGATTCAGAAAAACTTTATGCGGCATTCCATAAAGCGCAAACTGCAGGTAAACCTGTTGTGATCTTAGCGCACATGGTTAAAGGTTATAAAATTCCTGAAGCAGAAAGTAAAAACACTGCGCACCAATCTAAAAAAATGTCTCTTGAAAGCTTAAAATCTTTCCGTGATCATTTCCAATTAGATATTAAAGATGAAGATATTCCTAACTATCCATACATCACCTTCCCAGAAGGTTCGGAAGAGTACAATTATCTTCACGGCAGACGTAAAGCGTTAAATGGTTATTTACCAAAACGTTTACCAAAATTCACCACTGAATTTAAAGTGCCAGCATTAGAAGAGTTTGCCCCATTATTGGAAGAGCAAGCGCGTCCAATTTCAACCACAATGGCATTTGTTCGTTTCTTAAATACCTTATTGAAAGATAAAAATATTGGTCAACAAATTGTGCCAATTATCGCTGACGAAGCGCGTACTTTCGGTATGGAAGGTTTATTCCGTCAAATCGGTATTTACAACCCACATGGTCAAAACTATGTGCCTTCTGACCGTGATTTAGTGGCTTACTACCGTGAAGCGAAAGATGGTCAAGTATTACAAGAAGGTATCAATGAATTAGGTGCAGCATCATCTTGGTTAGCTGCAGCGAACTCATACTCTGTAAATAACCTTCCGATGATTCCATTCTTCATCTACTACTCAATGTTTGGTTTCCAACGTGTGGGTGACTTAATGTGGGCAGCAGGTGACCAATTAGCACGTGGTTTCATGATCGGTGGTACTTCTGGCCGTACAACATTAAATGGTGAAGGTTTACAACACGAAGATGGTCACAGCCATATTCAATCTCTTGTTATTCCTAACTGTGTGTCTTATGACCCTGCTTATGTTTATGAAGTGGCAGTTATCCTACAAGACGGTATCAACCGTATGTACGGTGAAAAACAAGAAGATGTGTTCTACTACATCACCACATTAAACGAAACTTACGAACAACCAGCAATGCCAAAAGGTGCAGAAGAAGGTATTCGTAAAGGTATTTATAAATTTGAAACCGTTGAAGCGAAAGGCAACAAAGGTCATGTTCAATTATTAGGTTCAGGTGCAATCTTCCGTCACGTTCGTGAAGCGGCACAAATCCTTGCAAATGAATATGGCGTAAGCTCAGATGTATATAGCGTGCCTTCATTCACTGAAGTCGCTCGTGAAGGTGCGGATGCAGTACGTTGGAATATGTTACACCCAACAGAAACACCACGCGTACCTTATATTGCACAAGTAATGAACGATGCACCAGCTGTTGCAGCAACTGACTACATGAAATTGTTTGCAGAACAAGTTCGTGCATTCATCCCTGCACAAAGCTATCACGTATTAGGTACTGATGGTTTCGGTCGTTCAGATAGCCGTGAAAACTTACGTGAACACTTCGAAGTGGATGCGCGTTATGTTGTGGTTGCAGCATTACATGAGCTTGCAAAACAAGGCAAATTTGATGCGAAAGTGGTCGCTGATGCTATCGCGAAATTTGGTTTAAAAACTGAAATTTTAAATCCGCTTTACGCTTAATAAAAACATCCTGTGTGTGAGAGCACACAGGAGCATCTACAAATAAAGTGCGGTTGATTTTAACTGCGTTTTTTAAAGGTAAGATAACATGTCAAAACAAATTCAAATTCCTGATATCGGTAGTGATGAAGTTACCGTAACAGAAGTGATGGTGAAAGTAGGTGATACCATTACCGCAGATCAAAGCATTATTAATGTTGAAGGTGATAAAGCTTCAATGGAAGTACCAGCACCAGAAGCTGGTGTGGTAAAAGAAGTATTAGTAAAAGTGGGTGATAAAGTCACAACTGGCACACCAATGCTTGTTTTAGAGTCAGCGGATGCGGCAGCGCCTGCTCCAGCTGCAGCAGCACCTGCGCCGGCAGCCGCACCAGCAGCTGCAAGTGTAGTTGAAGTCAATGTACCCGATATCGGTTCAGACGAAGTAAACGTGACTGATATTATGGTGAAAGTAGGCGATACCGTTGAAGTAGACCAATCAATCATCAATGTTGAAGGTGATAAAGCGTCAATGGAAGTGCCTGCTCCTGTTGCTGGCGTAGTAAAAGAAATTTTAATCAATGTGGGCGATAAAGTTGTTACTGGCAAATTAATCATGAAATTTGAAGTGGCGGGGGCAGCACCAGCCGCAGCGCCAGCTCAACAAGCTTCGGCACCTGCAGTAGCACCAACAGCTTCAGCCATTAAAGAAGTGAATGTACCAGATATCGGTGGTGATGAAGTTAACGTAACTGAAATCATGGTTGCCGTTGGTGACAGCGTTTCTGAAGAGCAATCTTTAATTACCGTTGAAGGCGATAAAGCCTCAATGGAAGTGCCAGCTCCATTCGCGGGTGTGGTAAAAGAAATTTTAGTGAAATCAGGTGATAAAGTTTCAACTGGTTCATTAATTATGAAATTTGAAGTGGCAGGTGCAGCACCTGCGCCTGCAACAGCTCCAGCAGCGGCAGCTCCAGCGCCTCAAGCAGCACCTGCAGCAGCGCCGGCAGCACAATCAGGTAATGTATCTGGTTTAAGCCAAGAACAAGTTGTAGCAAGCGCAGGCTATGCACACGCAACACCGGTGATTCGTCGCTTAGCGCGTGAATACGGTATTAACCTTGATCGCGTAAAAGGTACGGGTCGTAAAGGTCGTGTTGTGAAAGAAGATATCCAAGCTTACGTGAAAACCGCTGTTAAAGCGTTTGAAACAGGCACTGTATCTTCTGCTGCAGCGGGTAATGGTGTGGCAAATGGTGCAGGCTTAGGCTTATTACCATGGCCGAAAGTTGACTTCAGCAAATTTGGTGAAGTAGAAGAAGTTGAATTAAGCCGTATCAACAAAATCTCTGGTGCGAACTTACATCGTAACTGGGTAATGATTCCACATGTTACTCACTTCGATCGCACAGATATCACTGATTTAGAAGCATTCCGTAAAGAACAGAACAAGATTGTTGAAAAACAAAAATTGGATGTGAAAATTACACCAGTTGTGTTCATTATGAAAGCGGTAGCGAAAGCATTAGAAGCGTTCCCACGTTTCAATAGCTCTATCTCTGAAGACGGACAAAAATTAACACTTAAAAAATACATCAACATTGGCGTAGCGGTAGATACACCAAACGGTCTCGTTGTACCTGTATTTAAAAACGTGAACAAAAAAGGTATTATCGAACTCTCTCGTGAATTAATGGAAATCTCCAAAAAAGCACGTGACGGTAAACTTTCAGGTTCTGATATGCAAGGTGGTTGTTTCACCATTTCAAGCTTAGGCGGTATTGGTACAACTCACTTTACACCAATCGTAAATGCACCAGAAGTAGCAATCTTAGGTGTATCTAAATCAGAAATGCAACCGGTATGGAATGGTAAAGAATTTGAGCCACGCTTAATGCTTCCATTATCATTATCTTTCGACCACCGTGTGATCGATGGTGCTGATGGTGCTCGTTTCTTAAGCTATATCAATGGCGTATTAGCTGACTTACGTCGCTTAGTGATGTAATTAACGCGGTAAGATGTGAGTGATTAGGCTCACATCTTACAGAAAGGATCGCAAGTGCGGTCAAAAATTTGAACGTTTTTACGAGGTAAAAATGAGTAAAGAAATTAAAACCCAAGTTGTGGTACTTGGTGCTGGTCCTGCAGGTTATTCAGCGGCATTCCGTTGTGCGGACTTAGGTTTAGAAACAGTACTTGTTGAACGTTATTCAACATTAGGTGGGGTATGTTTAAACGTAGGTTGTATCCCTTCTAAAGCATTACTTCACGTAGCGAAAGTAATTGAAGAAGCAAAACACGCAAGCAAAAATGGTGTGTATTTCGCTGAGCCTCGCATTGATTTAGATGAAGTGCGCGCAGGTAAAGAAGCGGTTGTGGCGAAATTAACTGGTGGTCTTGCAGGTATGGCCAAACAACGTAAAGTAACTGTTGTTGAAGGTTTAGCGGCGTTTACTGATCCACATACATTAGTGGCTCGTGATCGTGATGGTAAACCAACCACAATTAAATTTGATAATGCGATTATCGCAGCGGGTTCTCGCCCAATTCAATTACCATTTATTCCACATGAAGATCCACGTGTTTGGGATTCAACAGATGCACTTAAATTAAAAGAAGTACCGAAAAAACTTTTAATCATGGGCGGTGGTATCATCGGTTTAGAGATGGGTACCGTATATGATGCATTAGGTTCTGAAGTCGAAGTGGTTGAAATGTTTGACCAAGTGATTCCAGCGGCAGATAAAGATGTTGTTGCAATCTACACCAAACAAGTTGAGAAAAAATTCAAGTTAATGCTTGAAACTAAAGTGACTGCAGTTGAAGCAAAAGATGATGGTATCTATGTTTCAATGGAAGGTAAAGCATGCAACGATACTAAACGTTATGATGCAGTATTAGTTGCAATCGGTCGTACGCCAAATGGTAAATTGATTGATGCTGGTAAAGCAGGTGTTGAAGTGGATGAGCGTGGTTTCATTCATGTTGATAAACAAATGCGTACCAATGTGCCTCATATCTTTGCAATCGGTGATATCGTTGGCCAACCAATGTTAGCACATAAAGGTGTTCACGAAGGTCACGTTGCGGCGGAAGTGATCGCAGGGAAAAAACATTACTTCGATCCAAAAGTCATTCCTTCTATTGCTTATACTGAACCAGAAGTGGCTTGGGTAGGTAAAACTGAGAAAGAATGTAAACAAGAAGGTTTAAACTACGAAGTGGCTAAATTCCCTTGGGCTGCTTCAGGTCGTGCGATTGCTTCAGAATGTGCTGAAGGTATGACCAAATTAATCTTCGATAAAGATACTCATCGTGTACTTGGTGGGGCAATCGTTGGATCTAACGGTGGTGAATTATTAGGTGAAATCGGTCTTGCGATCGAAATGGGTTGTGATGCAGAAGATATCGCATTAACCATTCATGCTCACCCAACACTTCACGAATCTGTTGGTCTTGCGGCTGAAGTGTTTGAAGGTTCAATTACTGACCTTCCAAACGCAAAAGCGAAGAAAAAATAATTGATTAAAATCTTCCATAAAGGCTACTCGAATGAGTGGCCTTTATTTTTTGAGAGATAACTCACAAAATTGCATAAAAATTCAATAAAAACTGGCGGTCAAAATGACTTTTTGATAAAATCCGACCAGTTTTGTTTTTATATTTTTTTATTATTTAAAAGCTATGTTAAAGAAGATTTTGATTATTGTAGGATTGGCCGTGTTGACAACAGCCTGTTCTAATGGCTCTAGGCAGGCTCATAATGGAGTAATTACAGAGAGCGATGATGCGGAGCTAACGGGGTTAATTGCAGGTTTAGATGGGAAACAAGGTGGACTTCACCCTAAATTAAGAACAAACCGTCCTAAATCTGGTTTAATTGGTGATAAAGCACTTGCTCAAGTTTATAACGAATGGGGTGGTACACGTTATAGAATGGGCGGAAGCACAAAACGTGGTATTGACTGTTCTGCATTTATGCAAACCGCTTTCCTTGATGCTTATGGTGTGGAACTTCCTCGCACAACTTCAGAACAACGCTATTTAGGTCGCCAAATCCAAAAACATGAATTACGTAAAGGCGATTTAGTGTTCTTCCGTCGAAATAACCATGTAGGCGTTTATATTGGTAACAACCAATTTATGCATGCAAGTTCAAGCCAAGGTGTAACAATTAGTTCATTAGATGAAGATTACTGGGCTAGAACTTACACACAATCACGTCGCGTGATGTAATAACAATTTTTATTTCAAAAAAAGTGCGGTTAATTTTAACCGCACTTTTTCTTTACGTAGATTATCTGTTTATTGGCTTAAGCCGCAAATTTCATTAAATCTCTTCTTGGTTTCATTTGGTGGATGGTATTTGTTACTGTTCCAACCAATGGTAGGCTTGTCCATTGTGTTGTTTTAATATTCTCCACTTTGGAATCTAATGCCATGAATACAAATTCATTACCGCTTACACCGGCAAATTCATAAATATGGAATTCATCTTGTTTTTCCAATACCACAAGATCACCGATGAAAAGGCTGTCATTTTTTTCAACCACTAACATATCGCCCATTTCAATTCCCCAAGCAAGCATATTTGGATTCGTTACACGAATAAAACAAGTTTGTTGTGGACGTTTGATGCAATAAAGGTTGAGATCTAATTTTTTATTAAATGTCGATTTGCTTTCAACATCATTGAAAAATGGCATAGGATGATAAGAAAACGTCATATCATTTTGTGCAACTGTATTTGCGTAGTTCATCATCTTGTGTTCCTTTTAGTTAGTGTGTTTTTAATCATTGGTTGTTTATACAGGTGTAATATACTGTGGTTAGATACAGTATGTCAATAGGGCATAGAAAAAATTTTTTTATAGGCGAAAATTTTAGAAAAAATTCATTCCAAGCTTAAAAAGTTCAATTTTTTAACAAAATAATAAAGAAAAAATTTTCTTTTAAACAAAATTTAAGCTATCTTTACTCTGTTTCGGTGGATCGTAACGATCTGAAGTTCAACTTAATCTTTATTTAAAATTATTATGAATACATCACGTTTATTTCATTTTCTTTTCCAAGGTAATTTGGTAAAACGAATTGCCGTTGGTTTGGTACTCGGGATCCTTGTTGCATTGGTGAATGAGAGTGTTAAAAATTCATCAGGCATTGATCTTGCATCTAGCTTTGGTGTGCTGGGTCAAATTTTTGTTAAAGCATTACGTGCAGTTGCACCAATTTTGATTTTCTTCCTTGTTATGGCTGCACTGGCTAATAAGAAAGTCGGTTCTAAAAGTAACATGAAAGAAATTGTCGTGCTTTATCTTTTGGGTACGTTCTTAGCCGCTGTGGCTGCAGTGATTGCAAGTATGGCTTTCCCATCAGATGTGGCTCTTGCGGTAAAAGAGGATGCGAGTTCAGCGCCTCAATCTGTTGGACAAGTCATGTTAACTTTAGTATTGAATGTGGTGGATAACCCATTAAATGCAATTTTCAAAGCAAACTTTATCGGTGTTTTAGCGTGGTCTATCGGTTTAGGTTTAGCCCTTCGTCATGCATCAGATGCAACGAAACAAGTGGTGGCTGATTTTGCAGAAGGCATTTCTAAAATTGTTCACGTAATTATTTCATTTGCACCTTTCGGTGTATTCGGTTTAGTGGCTGAAACATTATCTGACAAAGGCTTATCTGCGTTAGGTGGATATGTTCACTTATTATTCGTGTTAATCGGTACAATGCTATTTACTGCCTTTGTACTTAATCCAATTCTCGTTTATTGGAAAATCCGTCGTAATCCATATCCATTAGTTTGGACTTGTGTACGCGAAAGTGGTGTAACTGCATTCTTTACACGTAGCTCTGCAGCAAATATTCCTGTAAACATTGAATTAGCAAAACGCTTAAATCTTGATGAAGAAACCTATTCTGTGGCAATTCCATTGGGTGCAAATATCAATATGGCGGGTGCAGCGATTACCATTACTGTATTAACGTTAGCGGCTGTTCATACATTAGGTATCGAAGTGTCTTTCGTCAGTGCGGTGTTATTAAGTATTGTTGCGGCGCTTTGTGCGTGTGGTGCTTCTGGTGTGGCAGGCGGTTCATTATTATTAATTCCATTAGCTTGTAGCTTATTCGGTATTAATGATGACATTGCAGCTCAAATGATCGGTGTAGGTTTCGTGATCGGTATCTTACAAGACTCAACAGAAACTGCACTTAACTCTTCAACTGACGTATTATTTACTGCGGCAGTATGTATGGAAGAAGAGCGTAAAAACGGTTAATTAAATTAATCTGACAAGGCGGGCAAATTGCTCGCCTTTTGTTTTTAAAGGAAAGAGAATGACACTTTTAATTCAGCAAGCAAAATTTGAGCTTCATCAAAAACAGACCTTAAACTTACCGCACTTTGCGATTGAGCCACAACAATATTGGGTTGTGGTAGGCAGTAATGGGAGTGGAAAATCAGCGTTTGCTTTAGCTTTGCAAAATGAATTGCCTTTACAGGAAGGGGAGTATCATAATTCTTTTAAACGTGTTCAATCCTTTTCTTTTGAAAAACAACGAGAAATTCTTGAAGCGACATTAAAGAACTTAAATAACGATGATACCGATCCAGATTTTTTTGGTAAAACTGCAAGAGAAACCATTTTAAATGGTAGTACGGCGCTTACTTTTTGTGAACAAATTGCAGAAAAATTAGGGATTACTTATCTCTTAGATCGTTTCTTTATCAAACTTTCCACTGGCGAAACTCGAAAAGTCTTATTGGCACAAGCGTTATTACAAAAGCCCGATCTATTAATTTTAGATGAGCCTTTTGAAGGGCTAGATCAGCAATCTGTAAAAGATTGGATGGCGATGTTGAATGAACTGAAAAAAGAATGTGCAATCGTTCTGATCGTTAATCGTCTAGCTGATATTCCAGAACAGTCCACTCATTTAGCTATGTTGGAAAATTTAGAGTTAGTACTAGAAGGTGAACGCCAATCCATTGAGCAACAAAGTATTTATCAACAATTAGTTTATGCGGAGCAATCTGTTGATGTGGCTTTGCCAGAACCAGCATCACCATTACTAAAACTGCCTGAAAACCAACCGCACTTTGAGCTTAAAAATGTCACGGTTCAGTATGGCGATAAAGTCATTTTGGATCATTTAAACTGGATTGTTCAACCTCATCAAAATTGGTGGATTAAAGGACCAAATGGTGCAGGGAAATCTACCTTACTTTCTTTAATTACAGGTGATCACCCGCAAGCATTTGCGAATCATGTGGTGATCTTTGGTAAACAACGTGGCTCAGGCGAAACGATTTGGGATATTAAACAAAAAATTGGTTACGTAAGTAGCCAATTGCATTTAGATTATCGCGTGAATTGTTCTGTATTGGATGTCATTATTTCTGGCTTTTTTGACAGTATAGGGATTTATCAACAAGTGCCAGAGGCAATTCGTTTGAAAGCCATGCAGTGGTTAGCTCGTTTAAATCTGACTCATTTAGCAAAAACGCCATTTCGTTCACTTTCTTGGGGGCAGCAACGTTTGCTCTTAATTACACGAGCGATGGTGAAACATCCGCCTGTTTTAATTTTAGATGAGCCTTTTCAAGGGCTTGATGGATTAAATCGTAAGCTAGTAAAACATTTTATTGAACAACTCGTTAATAATAGTGAAACGCAGCTTTTATTTGTTTCTCATCAAGATTTAGATGCCCCGAATTGCATTACGCATCTTTTTGAATTTATAAGAGAAAACGATAAATATATTTATGTACAAAGTGCGGTCTAATTTGATAGACTTTTCTTATATTTCCTCATCATTAAGGAGCAATCTATGGAAGGCTTATCTATTGCCGCAATCGTCTTTATTGTATTAGTTGTTGTTGTGCTATTTTCGGCACTTAAAACTGTACCGCAAGGTTATAACTGGACGATTGAGCGTTTTGGGCGTTATACCCACACCTTAATGCCAGGCTTGAACTTTGTGGTGCCATTTGTGGATCGTGTTGGTCGTAAGATCAATATGATGGAACAGGTATTAGATATTCCCTCACAAGAAGTTATTTCTAAGGATAATGCGAACGTATCCATTGATGCGGTCTGTTTCGTACAGGTGATTGATGCTCGCAGTGCAGCTTATGAAGTAAATCATTTGGAACAAGCAATTATCAATTTAACCATGACTAACATTCGTACCGTGCTAGGCTCGATGGAATTGGATGAAATGCTTTCTCAACGTGATTCCATTAATGGTCGTTTATTGGCAATTGTGGATGAAGCGACCAATCCTTGGGGGATTAAAGTCACCCGTATTGAAATTCGCGATGTGCGTCCACCACGTGAATTGATTGATTCCATGAACGCACAAATGAAAGCGGAACGTAATAAACGTGCGGAAGTGTTGGAAGCGGAAGGTATTCGTCAGGCGGAAATTTTACGTGCCGAAGGGGAAAAACAAGCCCGAATTCTGAAAGCGGAAGGGGAACGTCAAGAAGCCTTCTTACAAGCAGAAGCGCGTGAGCGTGCAGCAGAAGCGGAAGCGAAAGCAACCCAAATGGTGTCAGAAGCAATTGCCAGCGGTGATACCAAAGCGATCAATTACTTCATCGCACAAAAATACACAGAAGCCTTAAAACAAATCGGTGGTTCACCGAACAGCAAAGTGGTCATGATGCCGCTTGAAGCCGGTAATTTAATCGGCTCGGTAGCGGGCATTGCCGAACTACTAAAAGGTGACAAAAAAGCGTAATTTCCTAAAGTGCGGTTAAAAATGACCGCACTTTTTCTCTCAAGGAGTTGATATGGCAGATTGGTTAACAACCTGGTCGGTATGGCATTGGTTAGTATTAGGTTTTGTATTGTTAATCGCTGAAACCCTCGTACCCGGCGTATTTTTATTGTGGTGGGGCTTGGCCGCCATTGTGACAGCCGGCGTAATGGCGTTAGTACCGAGTTTATCCTTAACCGTGTTAGCCGTTTTTTATGCGATTTTAGCGATTATTCTCTCGTTGCTCTGGTGGAAATATCAACATAGCAAAGATAATCAGGACCAATCGCGTACGACCTTAAACCAACGAGATCATACTCTATTAGGTAAAAAAGGAACGGTATTAGAAATTGGTTCTAACGGGATTGGTCGTGGTGCCTTTGGCGATACCACATGGCGTATCCAAGGCGAGCATTTAACAGTGAATGATCTTGTGGTGGTAGAACGCGTTGATGGCATCACCTTGTTAGTGAAAAAGGTAACGGAATGAATCATTTAATTATTTTTGCACATCCCAATAGCCAAAAAAGTTTTGGTCGTGCCATCGTGGATCGTGTTGTAAAAGCAAGCCAACAACTTGGTGTTGAAACCCATTTGCGCGATCTTTATACCATGGAATTTAACCCGATTATTTCCTTTGAAGAATTACAATCGGCGAATAAAGGGATTATTCCGGCAGAAATTCAGCAAGAGCATGAGTTTATTCGCCAAGCAGATTTGATTACGATGGTTTATCCTTTATGGTGGATGGGCTTTCCTGCCATGTTGAAAGGCTATTTGGATCGTGTATTAAGCCATGGTTTTGCTTATAAAACAGAAAATGGTGAATCCAAAGGTCTGCTTCAAGGTAAAGCGATGCAACAATTTATCACCATAGGGAGTAGCGTAGCAAAATATCAAGAATACGGTGTGGATAAATCCCTCAATCATTGTTTGATCAATGGTTTATTTAATTATTGCGGTATTGAAAATGTGGATTACACTTTGTTCGGTGATATTCATATTATCGATGATGCTGCTCGCCAAGCGATGCTTGACGAAGCCGCCGAAAAAACAACGGCAAAATTGACCGCACTTTTAGCTCAATCGTGAGCACAATCATAGGAAAGCAACAGATGTCAGAAACTCAAGTGAATAATTTTTCTTTAATAAGCCGCCTATTTGGCAATTTATTTTATCGCAGCCCTACGGATCCAATTTTGAGTGGGGTATTTGATTGGCTGCAGCAACAAGGTTTAAGTCAAGTGTGGGCACTTTCTACGGATAAAGAAAGCGAAGCGGCCATTGATAATTTACAAATGAAAATTGATTTAACGTTGCTTGATCAAGAATATCAAAAATTGTTTGGTCCAAATGGTAACGTACCGACAGCTATTTCAAGTTATGATATGGATGTGCAACGTTTTGTGGATTTTCGTCATGCTCGTAATGTGCCCGAAGCAGAGAATGTGGATCATTTTGCCTTGTTATTGCTTACAGCTTCTTGGCTAGAAGACAACACGGAATCGCTATCTGCTCAACAGGATTTATTCGGTGATTTTCTCTTGCCTTGCGCAGCGAAATTCTTAACCCAAGTGGAAACTTATGCAACGCTTCCTTTCTATCGTTCATTGGCGTATTTAACCCGTGAAATCTTGGCTGCAATGGCTGATGAGTTAGAGGAAGGCGAGTAGTTTTCATCAATAGAATAGATCTCTAAAAGAGATTTTTAGATAACAATAAAAAAGCCCCGCGAATCAAAACGCGGGGCTTTTATTTAATGGAAGATCAATTATTCTTCAGAAGTTACATCTTCAGATCCTTCATCTTCATCATCCACATCACAAACACGTTCAAGACTGACTACGTGCTCATCTTCTGCGGTACGAATTAAACGAACCCCTTGGGTGTTACGGCCAACGATACTTACTTCACTTACACGAGTACGCACTAAGGTACCTGCATCGGTAATAAGCATAATTTGGTCGGTTTCTTCTACTTGTGTCGCGGCAACGACTTTACCGTTACGTTCGCTCACTTTAATCGAAATCACCCCTTTGGTATTACGGGATTTGGTTGGGTATTCGCTTAATTGCGTGCGTTTACCATAACCGTTTTGCGTCGCCGTAAGGATTGCACCGTCATTTTTCGGCACAACTAAGGAAACCACTTTATCGATGTTGAGATCGAGTGTTTCTTCTGCATTATCGTCAGAAACGTCTTCAATTTCGACCGCACTTTCATCGTCAGCGATGTCATTAGTAAGGGCAAGTTTAATACCGCGTACACCTGTTGCTAAACGACCCATTGCACGGACGGCACTTTCAGCGAAACGTACCACGCGACCTTGAGAAGAGAACAACATGATTTCGTTAGAACCGTCAGTGATATCTACACCGATTAATTCATCTTCATCACGTAAGTTCAAGGCGATGATGCCGCTTGAACGTGGACGGCTGAATTCGGTTAGCGCAATTTTCTTCACAATACCGCCAGCGGTTGCCATGATGACGAATTTATCTTCTTCATAAGCAGAGATTGGCAGGATTGCGGTGATACGCTCGTTTTCTTGTAACGGTAGAATATTTACAATTGGACGACCACGCGCACCACGGCTGGCTTGTGGTAATTGATAGACTTTCAACCAATATAAGCGACCACGGCTAGAGAAGCAGAGAATCGTATCGTGAGTATTCGCCACTAAGAGTTTTTCGATGAAGTCTTCATCTTTCATCTTCGTTGCAGATTTACCTTTACCACCACGACGTTGTGCTTCGTAGTCGGTAAGTGGTTGATATTTCACATAACCTTCGTGAGAAAGGGTCACTACCACATCTTCTTGAGCGATTAAATCTTCTAAATCAATATCACCGGAAGCTGCAGTAATTTCAGTACGACGTTCATCCGCGAATTGTGCACGTACTTGTTCAAGTTCTTCACGAATCACTTCCATCAAGCGCTCAGGGCTGTTGATGATGTGGAGAAGTTCTGCAATTTTAACTAATAACTCTTTGTATTCATTGATCACTTCTTCGGTAGCAAGACCGGTTAAACGGTGTAAGCGAAGTTCTAAGATTGCATCAACTTGTTCTGGAGAAAGATAGTAATCAGAACCTTTAATACCAAATTCAGCCGCTAATTCAGCCGGACGTGCCGCTGCATCAAGCAAACCTAAAATTTCGTTATTCAGTTTCCAAGGACGAGAAATTAATTTTTCTGCCGCTTCTTTACGCTCTTTCGATTGACGGATGATATCGATGATTTCATCGATATTTGATGTTGCAACCGCTAAACCTTCTAAAATATGGGTACGCTCGCGGGCTTTACGCAATTCAAATAAAGAACGGCGAATCACCACTTCGCGACGGTGCATCACAAAGGCTTCAATGATTTGTTTTAAGTTGAATAAACGTGGTTGACCGTGATCCAAGGCCACCATGTTGATCCCGAAGGTCACTTGCATTTGGGTGAGAGCATAGAGGTGATTTAATACCACTTCGCCCACCGCATCACGTTTGATGTCGATTTCAATGCGGATCCCTTCTTTGTTAGAAAGGTCGATAATATTGCTGATGCCTTCGATTTTTTTATCTTTGATAAGCTCAGCAATTTTTTCCACTAATTTGGCTTTGTTCACTTGATAAGGCAATTCAGTCACAATAATTTGCTCTTTGCCTTTATCTGTGGTTTCTACGCTAGCACGAGCGCGAACATACACTTTGCCGCGACCTGTGCGATAAGCTTCTTCAATCCCTTTACGACCATTAATTAATGCCGCTGTTGGGAAGTCTGGGCCTGGGATATATTGCATTAATTCATCAATGGTGATGTTTTCGTTATCAATATAAGCCAAGCAGCCATCTAAAACTTCATTTAAGTTGTGTGGTGGAATGTTCGTTGCCATCCCCACCGCAATACCAGAAGAACCGTTTGCTAAAAGTGCAGGAATACGGGTTGGTAATACATCCGGAATCATTAATTCGCCATCATAGTTTGGCGAGAAATTCACGGTTTCTTTATCCAAGTCAGTTAATAACGCTTGGGTGATTTTTTGCATACGGACTTCGGTATAACGCATTGCCGCTGGCGCGTCACCGTCGATTGAACCGAAGTTACCTTGCCCATCTACCAACATGTAGCGCAATGAGAACGGCTGTGCCATACGCACAATGGTGTCGTACACCGCATAATCACCGTGCGGGTGATATTTACCGATTACATCACCTACCACACGGGCAGATTTTACGTATTTTTTGCCGGCAGTGATGCCAGATTGATCCATGGAGAAAAGCACACGTCGATGCACCGGTTTTAAACCGTCACGCACATCAGGCAAAGCACGCCCAACAATCACCGACATGGCGTAGTCAAGGTAAGAAGATTTGAGTTCTTCTTCAATATTGACTGGGGTAATAGAGGAATGGATTGAATCCGTCATTTTTATTCCTTTTTTGATCAAAAAATTGTGACGGATTATAGCATAAATTTAAGCGTTTTTGTGTGAAAAGTGCGGTTGATTTTAAAGCAGTTTTTTAATGCGGAAATAAATAAGGCAGACATTAAGTCCGCCTTATGATTGAGAGAAAATCGTCTATTTCCAATTTTCTCGTTTGGCTTTTTGTAATTTAGCATAAGCGCCAAGTAACGCTTGGTGTTCTTTGAAGTTTTCAAGCGTTTCATCGCTGGCTGGCAAGTTATAGAATGGGTTACCCTTTTCAGCCACCACAGCCCAAGCTTGTTGAACGGCTTCTTTGCCATACATTCTTTCAAATACAGTGCGATATTGTTGTGGATCGCGAGTATTGTCTAAATGCAATTCAATAATACTGATTAAGGCACGATAGTAATTCACACGCTCAGGCGTAAACACAGAGCTGTTCATATTCATCGTCCAGTTTGCCCAATCTAAGGCTAATTCTAATTCACCTAATGCTAAGTAGAGCATGGATTTCAGTTCACCAACACGTAATGTTGTCCAACCGCTTGCTTTTGGTGCAACGATACCGATAAATTCGCGAACACGTGTGGCATCGTCAATATCTTGCTCATCTAATTCTGCTAATAATTCTTCATAAGTTTCAGCATCATGATGATGGTGTGGTAGATCCAATAAGATCTCACGCCAGTCCATACCCATATTATTATTGGCATAAATGAGGTCATCAGCAGGATAGATATCAGACATGCCTGGTACGATAATGCGGCAAGCGTAAACGTCTAAATGGTTGTAATCCATGATATAGACTTCTTTTTCCTCTGCATTAAAGATTGCCATCAAGTTTTCATATTCTTCTTGCGTTGAACCTGAGAAATCCCAATCTACAAATTCATAATCTGGCGTATTTTTAAATAAATCCCAAGAAATTAAACCGCTAGAATCAATAAAGTGTGTTTCAAGGTTAGCGTGCTCCGCCACATCATCATTATTGAATGATGGAGGCGAGAATACATCGAGATCTTTTAGGCTGCGACCTTGTAAAAGCTCCGTTACTGTACGCTCTAATGCCACTTGGAAGTTTGGATGTGCACCAAAAGAAGCAAAGCAAGTGCCGTTATTTGGGTTAAGCAACACTACACAAATGACAGGATATTTGCCACCTAGTGACGCATCAAAGGCATAAATAGGGAAGCCTTCTTCCTCTAATTTTGCAATAGAAGCTTGAATAGATGGATAACGATCCATCACGGATTTTGGAATTTCAGGAAGACTGATTGCTTCTGCAATAATGCGATTTTTTACGTAACGTTCAAAAACTTCTGAAAGCCCTTGCACTCGTGCTTCATTTTTTGTGTTACCAGCGGACATCCCATTAGAGACATACAAATTCGCAATGATACTTTGTGGAATATAGACAGTTTCTTGATCGGATTGGCGCACATAAGGCATCGCGACAATACCGCGATCGTAATTACCGGATTGCAGATCCACAAGCAATTCTGGGGTTAGTTCTTGATTTGGATCGAAATAATCCCATAAGTAATCATCTAAAATCCCTAGTGGCAAAAGGTCTTCATCTTCAATAGGAAACCATTTTTCAGTGGGATAATGGACGAAATCGCCATTGGCAATCTCTTGCCCTAAATAGAAATCAGCAAAGAAATAGTTGGTGGAAAGACGCTCGAAATATTCACCTAACGCAGACGCTAATGCGGCTTTTTTGCTCGCGCCTTTGCCGTTAGAAAAACATTGTGGGCAATCTTTATCACGAATGTGTACAGACCATACATTTGGCACAGGATTAAGCCAAGAGGCTTCTTCGATATTGAAACCAAGTGCGGTCAATTTTTGTTGAAATTTTGAAATACTGTCTTCAAGTGCGGCATCTTTGCCGGGAATAAATGTTTGTTCGCTCATAATTGTTCCTGTTATAAAAAACTTTCGGATCATAGGGGAGTTTGAGATGCTAGGCAAGCATAAAATTTATACGCTTTAGCTCTTGTTTTCCTTGATTTTTAAGGGTAAATTAGCTTGGCGCAGAAAGGCATTTTCTGTGTAGGTAAAATTATAAACAAATCAATCAATTGGGAGACATTATGGCTCAAGGATTTTATGAATTAAAAGTGGCTAAAGACGGACAATTTATGTTCAACTTAAAAGCAGCAAACGGACAAGTTATTTTAACTAGCGAACTTTATAAAACAAAAGCATCAGCTGAAAACGGTATTGCTTCAGTGCAAAAAAATGGTGTGGATGCGAAAAACTTTGAATATCGCGTAGCGAAAAATGACAAACCTTACTTCATTTTAAAAGCGGCTAACCACCAAGAAATTGGCCGTAGCCAATATTATTCTTCTCAAGCTGCAGCAGAAAAAGGCGTTGAGTCTGTAATGAATAATGCATCTTCTGCAGTAATCAAAGAAGTGACAGAATAATCATTCTGTTCTGATTTCTTTAAATGCACCTGCCGGCTCTAAAAACGCCGGCATTTTTGACCGCGCTTTCTCTGGATTCAGTGTCAAGGGATAGGTTCGTTTTTGGGCAACGATCACAGTGAGCGGAGAGCAGAGCGTGCTCTTTTCTTGTTTTATGGATAGTCTTTCTTCTGCAATCACATCAAAGTTTAATAACGATAACCAGTCAATGACTCGCCAAGTAGCATATTGTCGAAATTTAAAGTCACCTAATTTGGATTTGAAAAGTAATGGACTCATCGGATTAAATAACGTGATGAAAATCCAGCCGTCATCCTTTAAAACGCGATGCGCTTCACGCAATATTTGGTGAGGATCTTGCGCAAAATTTAAGGTGTTTGCTAATAAGCAGGCATCCATTTCTTTTTCAATAAAAGGCAAGGTTAATGGCGATGCTTGGAGCAAGCTATCACTTTCATTTAAAAGTGCGGTAGGAAAATGCACTGTTTTTTCGGCTAACACAATTTGATGACGTAAAGGCAAGTCAAAGGCAATTTCGCCACTTAAGGCACCGACTTTCAGAATTTGATAGCCTAAAATTTTTGGTGTCCATTGGGCAAAATAATGTGTTAATACGTTACAATAGGCTTCACCTTGTGGTAACGCTTGCCAACTTTCAGGTGAAAGAAGTGGTTTGTGCCATTTGGCTTTCCAATTCAATGTTAATCCTATTTTCATAAGGTAATTTATGCTAGTTCCTATTCCTGCACTCAATGATAACTATATTTGGCTTTATAGACGAGAAAATTTCCCCGTAATTGTGATCGATATCCCAGAAATAACCCGTTTAATTCCGTATTTAGAATCGAATAAGTTAGACGTAGAAGCGGTGTTATTAACCCATAATCACGATGATCATGTGCAAGGTGTCGCGGAATTTAAGCAATATTATCCTAATGTGCCTATTTTCGGCCCAACAGAATGTGCAAATAAAGGGGCAACCAATATCGTGGATAGTGGTGTGATTAATACGGCACATTATCATATTGAAGTTTTGCCAAGCGGTGGTCATACGGCAGGGCATGTCAGCTATTTGGTGGATGGACATCTATTTTGCGGTGATGCGTTATTTTCTGCAGGCTGTGGTCGCGTATTTACGGGAAATTTTGCTCAAATGTTTGAATCTATGCAGCGTTTTAACCAATTACCAGATGAAACCGTGGTTTGCCCGGCTCATGAATATACGCTGGGTAATTTAGCTTTTGCTGAAACCGTCTTGGCGGATAAAAGTGCGGTCAAAAATCAACGTGTTTTGGTGGAACGTTATCGAGCTGAGGGTAAACCGAGTTTGCCAACAACAATTGGATTAGAGAAACAAATTAACCCTTTTTTACAAGCAAAAAATTTAGACGAATTTACACAATGGCGTTTAGCTAAAGATAAGTTTTAACTCGTTTTAGTTATTTGTTTGAGTTTTTTCTCTTGAAATTTGCTCAATTCTCAACAATTCATTAAAATAGCGAAACTTTTACTTTCTACTTAAGCCGCATGTTCATAAAAGTGCGGTTGTTTTTATTAGGTTTTTATGACCCTTCTTGTTCTTGGCATTAATCATAAAACAGCTTCTGTTGCTGTTCGTGAGAAAGTCGCTTTTTCTGAAGAAAAGCGGCAGCTTGCCTTACAACAAATTCACCAACAAGATTTGGCTGAAAGTGCGGTTATTCTTTCTACCTGTAACCGTACAGAGATTTATCTTCACCATCGTCAAATTTCACCCCAAGAGTGTAAGCAATGGCAAACGAACTGTATAAATTGGTTTGCTAATATTCATCAGCTTTCTGTAGATGAATTAAATAAAAGTATTTACACACATCAAAATCAACAAGCAGCGAATCATTTAATGCGCGTGGCCTGTGGTTTGGATTCATTAATTTTGGGTGAGCCGCAAATTTTAGGACAGGTGAAACAAGCGTTCCAAATCAGTGAAGATTATTATCAAGCGGCGAATATTCCGCTTTCAAGCACGCTTTCTCGTTTGTTCCAAAAAACCTTTGCTACGGCAAAACGTGTACGCACTGAAACTAATATTGGTGAAAGCGCTGTATCGGTGGCTTATGCAGCTTGTAGCTTGGCGCGTCAAATTTTTGAATCTTTACGTGAATTACAAATTTTGCTTGTTGGGGCAGGGGAAACCATTGAATTGGTAAGCCGTCATTTATTACGCCACGGTGTAAAAAAATTGATGATTGCTAACCGCACTTTATCTCGCGCTGAACAGTTGGTAGAGACTTTAGCCTCCAATACGCCGATTGAAGTATATTCTCTTGAAGAGTTGCAAACTCCACTAAATCAAGCGGATATTGTCATCAGCTCAACAGGCAGCCCGAATGTTTTAATCACCAAAGCAATGGCTGAAATTGCGGAAAAAGCACGCCAATTTAAACCGACTTTGATGGTGGATATTGCGGTGCCACGTGATATTGATGAAAACGTCTCGGAATTAGAAAGTGTGTATCATTACACCGTAGATGATTTGCAAGATATTATTCAACGCAATCTTTCTCAACGTGAGCAAGCATCAGAGCAAGCGCAAGACATCATTACACAAGAATGCACGGATTTCTTCGAGTGGTTGAAGGTTCATCAGTTCTCTAATTTGATTCGTCATTATCGTGATGAGGCGGAGAATACTCGCCAAGAATTACTCGAAAAAGCCTTACACCAAATTCAACAAGGTGAGAATGCTGAAAAAATTCTGCAAGAATTGAGTTATAAATTAATGAATAAACTCATTCATGCGCCAACCCAAACCATGCAAGCGATGATGAAATCCGGTAATGCGGAAGGCTTGCACGCCTTTTCAAATGCTTTGCATTTAACCCATCCTTTAAATGAAAAAAACGATTAGATTTTTGACCGCACTTTTAGGTGGCTCATCGCTATTGATGAGTGTATCAGCCCTAGCTGAATATCGAACCTTTAATGATGGCAATATTACTTACGGGATTTTCCAAGCTAAACCTGAAGAAGTGCAGCTACATTGGAAAGATGCTGAAGGTAACGATTATCAAAGTTTAACGCGCCTCAAAAATGCCTTAGAAGATAGCTATAACGTGAAAATGGTCATGAATGCGGGCATTTATAGCATGAATAATGTGCCTGCAGGGTTATGGATTGAGCAAGGAAAAGAGCTCAATGCGTTAAATACAAAATCAGGCAAAGGTAATTTCCATGTGCAGCCTAATGGGGTATTCGCCATTGCTGGAAATAAACCCTACATTTTAACAACCGCTGCGTATCAGAAAAGCAAACTCAAGCCAGACTTTGCGTTGCAATCAGGCCCGATGTTAATTATTCATGGAAAAATGAATCCGCAATTTCGAGCAAGCCTAGAAAGCTATCATAAACGTAATGCAGTGTGTTTGACGAAGCAAAATGAATTACTTTTCCTGATGACGATAAAAGGCGAGCCTAACCTTTATACATTAAGCCAAGGTTTGCTGAAAATAGGTTGTAAGGATGCCTTATATCTTGATGGAACAATATCTAATTGGTACATTCCAGGGCAATTTAACACCTTGCATTGGAAGCGTTTTGTTGGAATGATCTCCGTTCTTGATGTGAACAAAAAATAGCAAAAGCGTTTTATTTATAATCAACTAAATCAAAAAATCCGTTTTTTGCAAAAAAATGATTGACGAGAATAGGTCAAATCAGGATAATACGCCCCGCAAAGCCGATAAGGTAAAGCAAATGATGGCTACATAGCTCAGTTGGTTAGAGCACAACACTCATAATGTTGGGGTCGCAAGTTCGAATCTCGCTGTAGCCACCAAATTTGCGGGACTGGCGAAATTGGTAGACGCACCAGATTTAGGTTCTGGCGCCGAGAGGTGTGTGGGTTCAAGTCCCTCGTCCCGCACCATTTATCAGCTTGCAGTCAAATAGTAGTTGGGGTATCGCCAAGCGGTAAGGCACCGGGTTTTGATCTCGGCATCCCTAGGTTCGAATCCTAGTACCCCAGCCATCTTATTTTTCAATTTCTTTTGTATAAAAAAATGCGATTAAATTTAACCGCACTTTGTTTTATTTTTGTTTAAAATATTATTTACACATTTTCTCGATAAGTTTTGCTTCTAATCGGCGATGAAACCATGGTGTCGTATCAAATTCACTATCTTGATCCAGTAAGCCAAGATCAAAAGTATCTTCATCGACATATGGACCAGACTTATCTCCTATTCCATCCATGTATTCTTCACCAAGATCGTAAAAGCCAAGTAAATTCTTATTAAGATCAAATACAAAAACTGTGGCACGATAACCCAAATTAAGTGAAAACCCATTAGGAATGAAACCTGCACAAACAGAAATATTACGCTTGAATTCTGGAAAACTGTGGTTTACACAATGATTAGTCGAGTTCATCGAAGATTCCATATCTTGACAAATATCACGCCATCGCCAGCTTAATGCGGCAACTAGTATAAGAACGATACAGATGAAGTGTCGTTTTTTCATTTTATTTCTCATAAAGTGCGGTACTTAATTCACTATAAATTTTGACCGCACTTCGTATTGTAATTAATGTTCCCTTGTCTTAAAGAAGGTCACATCAGGATAACGTTCTTGTGCAAGATTTAAGTTAACCATAGTTGGTGCAATGTAAGTAAGATTATCTCCACCATCTAATGCTAGATTTTGCTCATTTTTACGTTTGAACTCTTCAAATTTTTTGTTATCCGCACATTCTACCCAACGGGCCGTTGCGACATTGACCGTTTCGTAAATGGCTTCAACGTTATATTCTGATTTCAAACGAGAAACGACCACATCAAACTGTAACACACCGACTGCGCCAACAATCAAATCATTATTGCTTAATGGACGGAATACTTGCACAGCACCTTCTTCAGAAAGTTGTACTAAGCCTTTCAACAATTGTTTTTGTTTAAGTGGATCTTTCAAACGAATACGACGGAATAATTCAGGGGCAAAGTTTGGAATACCGGTAAATTTCAGATCTTCACCTTGTGTGAAGGTATCGCCAATTTGAATTGTACCGTGATTGTGCAAGCCGATAATATCGCCAGCATAGGCCTCATCGGCATGGGTACGGTCACCCGCCATAAAGGTAAGCGCATCAGAAATAACCACATCTTTACCAATACGCACGTGTTTAAGTTTCATGCCTTTTTCATATTTGCCAGAAACTACGCGTAGGAAAGCAACGCGGTCGCGGTGTTTTGGATCCATATTGGCTTGGATTTTAAACACGAAACCGCTGAATTTTTCTTCTTCAGCTGAGACTTTACGAGTGTCAGCTTGACGAGCTTGTGGGGCCGGTGCCCATTTGGTTAAACCATCTAAGAAATGATCGACCCCGAAGTTACCTAATGCAGTACCGAAAAAGACTGGTGTTAATTCACCACTTAAAAATAAATCTAAATCAAATTCATTACTTGCACCTTTTACAAGCTCTAGT
>ERZ772972.54-NODE-54-length-36581-cov-10.489076_pt1 | contig 36581 bp, 53 predicted proteins | sample MGYA00580673_ERZ772972 | MGnify/ENA primary metagenome ERZ772972 (study PRJEB29015, sample SAMEA2738051) | human oral metagenome | biome: human oral; feature: human-associated habitat; material: saliva | place: China | collected 2229 ... | reverse complement strand
CTTCCTGTTTTAGAAGTTCTACTTCTCTTTTTCTACTTTCTTGAATTTGTCCCAGCAAGAGGGTTGCAATACTGGCAAAAATGGCTAGTGAAATCACTGCTTCCAGTAAAATAACCGCCTTAATTTTTTGCTTCTTGAATACGTTTAATCTTTCCATTTCCGAGATATAGTTGGTAGCGAACCACTTCTTTCCTTGTTTGAAATCTCACGCTAGCTAGAGACGAATTCCCTCCAGCCTTATCAAAGGTAATTGATTGATTGGACTGCAATTGAACTCCTTTAGGAATAACCAATTTCTGATAGCCATTCCCAATACTTCTCTCTTCTAGCATTAAGTTCATCTTCTGCTGACTAGCCAGACTTCGCTTCTGGGTTTCTCGATAAAGTTCCTCAAACTCCATAAAGAAAATTTGCTCTTCCACAGCCGCAAAAGTCGACTGAACTGAACTCGACAAGCCCAAGGCTAACAGGCTGACTATTCCTAAGACCAATAAACTTTCTAACATGGTAAAGGCCCTAATCTGCAACTGTTTGACTTGTCTTTTGTTTTGCATGATATTCCTTATAGGCTTTTGCTTGCTCAGCAGTAATGCGTCCATCTGCCTGTAATTTGCTTAGACTAGCATCTTCATTTTTATCCAGACCATAGAGTTCAGCTTGGCTTTCTACCACCTTGACGACAGCTGCTTTCCCCTTATCATTGACTGCATCCTTTTGCTTAGTAAGATTTGGCACAAACAATAAGAGTAGGACGCTAATGATAAGAAGGACCACTAACATTTCAATCAGGGATACTAAAATTCTTTACTAGAAAATACTTTCAGAGCAAACAAAAAAACCGCAAGCAAATGCCTGCGGTTTTAGTGTAATTAAATTTTGCTTTCTAGTAAATTTAGTCTACAGTACCCCATAGAGTGATACGGTTGCCAGCCTCGTCAGTTTGTCCGATAGCCATATAGTTTCGGTTGCCAGAGGCACCTACAAAACTGATCCAACGGTAGCCATTAGCTGAACCTTTAGAGTCGTATTGAACTGTCTCTCCTGGTTCATAAACTGCCACGACATCACTTGTTAGGTTTGGAGCACGTCGTACATTGATATGAGCCTCACCGACTGTAAATGTACCGTCTTCTGCCTCAAGGACAATCTCGTCAGTTGTTGGCTCTGTCTCAACTTCTGAGACATCATCTGTGCCGTCCTCGTAAGGAGGCACGATATAACCAACGATTTCCCCAACTGTTCGCTCATGATAACGAGCAGGGCCGCCGACTTCCAAAAAGTCCCAGTTCCCGTCAATGTTTTGCTCAATGGTCTTGACAGTCAAGCCGTCACTATCTTCAACAGTAAGACCTGTGTGGCCGTAGTTGACGCCGTCGCCAGCTACAAAGCTCTTGACGAAGATCCAGCCAGCCTCAGGATAAGCGACATCATAACGGACATCTACTCCTTGGCTTTCAGCTGAGTCTAGCAAGTCATAGGCGTTACCGTATAGGCTGACATCGAAAAATTGGCGCATGATGTAACATGGCAAGTCTGCGCACTGCGTACCATACGCACCGTCGTTGTCCACGCCCATTCCGCTATTTGCTAGATTATGGGCAAATTGTAATACTTCTGCTTTAGTTGACATATCTTATCCTTTCTTTGGCTGATCATAGTCCAGAGCTTGCGTACTGTCAGACAATCCTGATGTAGTAGGGTCAGAAACGACCCCAACCAAAACAAGCAATGTAAGAGCTGTATTAGCTACATCATTGATGTTGCCAGGCAATTTAAAGCCTAGTTGTTGTGCTAGCAAGATTGCTGTAGCAACGATAGCAGCAAGAGTCGCTTTATTCTTAAAGCGTAATTTCCAGTTAATTTTCATTTTTAATTCCTCTTTTTTTATTTATTTATTGTTGTTAGTTACGGCAAGCGGTCAGGCCATGGGTCTGATGTTAGGTAAGAAATAGCGCTGACACGGATGTCCCCGATGTCCCTATCTGTAGGGACAGGATCAGTAAACTGAAACCTCAGCATGTTACTGTCTCCAGCACCTCCCAAGTACCAGGTGCCATAGGGGACTCCCTTGTCATTGTATATGCCTCCAATAAGACTAGACTCAGACCTAAACCCTTGAGGGACTCCGTTCAATCCTAAGATATAACAGTTTCTTTCTCTGTCACTTCCTTGTACGCTATATCCAGGGCCACCTCTACGAATAACACCAAACCAGCCCCAGCTTAACCCACCGAATTGGTACATCACGGTATTATTTACACGGCGTACTTTCAGATAAGAGCTGCCAAGTTTTGAAACAATAGGAAGATTAATCCACCCAGTGTCCCCTACTATAACCTCCCATCCCTGGTTATCTGAGCCAAAGCGTTTAATCCATTTTAAAGCCTTATTTGTAGCAACGGTGTCCACATAAGTAGTACCTACAGGAGCACTGACTCTGCCATTAGGCATGCCAGTTCCGCGGATCTCATACTCAGATACTTGTCCGCCTGTGTTAGCTGGAGCGCTTGGTAGGACAATGCTCCCACCACCACCTGACAAGCTGACAGTATTGCCGCTTAGGCTGAGCTTTTGAGGCTCTTTTTGCTCGATGAGTGAAAGTCTTTGCTTGACTCCACTATCATTGTACGGCTGAGGGATTTCTGACTTTTTGGCGTATTCTCCAAGATCTTGGTGCTGAGTAAGGTATCCCTTGCCAGCTAGAGACTCCTCAGTCACGAATTGTGAGACATCTATCTCTTTTTTATTCTCAAGCGTCTCAACTCGTTTCTTGAGTTCAGTATCATTGTAGGGGTCAGGGAGCTCTGAGAGCTTAGCGTATCCGTCCAGGCTCTGATGTTGCGTGAGATAGCCTTTACTATCTAACTCATCCCTTGTCACTAGATTACTAGTGTCCACACTTGGCTTTTTCTTTAAAACCTCGATATCGTTCAAAATATGGGCTACATCGCTCTGATTAGCCTTACTTGCAAGCTCAGCTCTCAGCTCACTGTCATCATAGGTTGTGGTAGGGGCGTTGTTTTTAGGCAGCAAGCTCTCAAGCTCATCCTTTGTCACAATGTTATTGACATCTATGACACGCTTGGTCTTTGACTCCATGACAGGTGCCTGAGTAGCCTTGTCAATCTCAGAGATCTTGACATTGAATGAGAAAGCATACACATCAGCAGATTTCTCAACTTTCTCAAAATAGATGTATCCTGCGACTGTCTCACTTGCAATTATCAAAGAATTATCAAACTTGACTGTAAAGCTATTGCCGTCTGTTACAGCCTCAACCTCTTTATAGCGCTTAGTGCCTTTAAAGTGAAAAAGACAGATGACTTTCTCAGCCGTGAGCTCATTCAACGTGAAATGAAACTCAGCTATCTCTTTATCTTTGCTGTAGATCTCATGCTGGAGCTTATCAATCCCTCTGATGTTGCTTGTCAGCTCTATCTTTTTGCTGATGACTTTTTCCAATTTTTGCCCTCCTTTCTAATAAAAAGAGAGCCTACTAGGCTCTCACTTCTAAAATGTTGTATTTGCTATACAGACTATCAATGTATCCATTGCCACCTAGTTTTTTGTAGCTAGAGTGCATCTTATGGATAATGTCAGACTCATGAACCGTGGTATATCCACGATTGATAGCCGTAGTCATGTCTCTCTCTAATCTCAGATACATTGTGACTAGATGAGCCTCATCATGTACTACTAGCTTATCGTTAACCTCACTTATTTTCCTGTTGTTATCCTCTCCAACTTCTCGAATGTCATTCACTGATGAGTGGATAGTGCCTAGCTCATCTTTGAGCTCATGAAACTGTTCTTTATTCAGATTTCCAGCCTTTATTGTCCGAACCCCAAACCAACCAGCGACAACTGCCCCAATCGTTGTAGGGTTTGTCAAGGCATTTATTATTTTTTCAAATATATCAACCCATGTCATAACCTCCCCCTATCTAATCAATCCGTGGCATTACAACGGTCAAGACACCTTGCTGCAACATCTCAGCAAGTGACTGCTCTTTCCAAGTGTAACCCTCTGTGGCTTGCATTTGAAACTTAAAGATAGTTTGCGTACCCTTTGGCCATTTTGCATTAGTATCAAATGGATAAGCACCTGAGATGATGTCACCGTTTGAGTATCGTGTACTCTTGACTAGAGGCTTGACAAAACCAGCAACCTTAGTATAGGTATGAGTTGGCATACCTCCATTTTGTGAAATTGCTAGAGCAATCAAGACCTCTGTGATAGCTGATACTGAGTCAAGGTTTTCCTTGTTCTCAGTGGTCGCTTGTTCGACTTTAGCTGCCATCTTTTTATTTTCCTGGAGTTGCTCATCTACCTTGCTGAATTTTTCGTTTTCAGCTCGGTTTGGAAAGTTTTCCTGATACAAAACTTCAAGAGCCATTTCAAACAGCTCCGTATTTGACAAACCGATTTTATCAGCTGGTAGCAAGATAGGGACATTTGCCCCATTTGCATTGACAAGTGTGACCTTAGTGGCTGATACTGCACCACTTCCATCATATTCAAGGGACTTTGCCCCATACTCTAATTTCATATATTCTCCTTTGTTCTAAATTTTAAATGAAATATTATCAAAATTGAGCCATGTATTATCTACATTGGCTTTTACAACTATCTCACCGTTTGAGTAAAAACCTAGCGTTGCAACTGCAAAACTATTATTTAATGCTTGGACAAAAAGTGTCTGTTTTGGTCTAAATCCCTCTGGCAATACTCCGATAACTGTTTCGCCTGTTGTTCGTCCTTTATTCGCTGAGCCTCTGAGATAAACCACGTTATCAAACGTTTTTGAAAATTGTACATTGTTGTATTGTTGGTGATGCTGCCATCCGTTTCTTAGTGGTAGATTTTGCCACGGTGTAGGCTCACTATCTGACTTTTTAAGACTAACATAGTCAGCGTTGTTTGTTGACTCCGATTGCTGAATTATATACCGCCACGGCCTCCAAACGTTATCAAAGCCATTTTCTCTTATAGCCATGTATCCAGCTGAGGTAGTGAAACGTTGAATACATTCTTGCGAATTAGGGTTAGGATTAGGTCTGAATACTTCCAGCATCCCCCATGAACCGCTAAATGGATTGTTTGGAGAGGTTCCATCTATCCACCAAAATCCAGTATTTTTCATGTTATTGAAATCCTGCTTGATAAATTTTCCACATCCATTACTATCCGTGAGCTGATACTGCTGAATAGGATTGTCATTGGCAAAGATGTCGCCTTTAACGTCAAGAGCACCACGCTCACGGATTTTGTTGACACCCACGCCTGACCTATCGTAAGAAAAGACCACGCTTTCAGTGGCCACGTTAACCATGAACTCAGTACGAGTGAATTTGTCCTCAAGAATACCAATAACAACCCACGACTGATTGGCTAGATAATTCCCTGCTAGGTTCGCCTGTGAATTGACTAGATTTGAAATACTAGACCAAGTGCCAGTCGCTTGACCGTTGTCAACTGTAAAGGCGTTAGTTCCTAGCTTAGCCACCTTGAAAGTCAAGGCCATTGTATTTCTTTGACGTCCTGCCACTGTGAGAGGTGCTATCTTGGCATTTCTCGTAGCGGTTAAGGTGCTAGAGGTTGAGCCTGTTCTAGCAATGCTAAAGCTCAATGCTGGAGCAAAGTACTCAAGCACGGTAACAGATACCTCTCTAGCGTCTGACCAACGGCCACGGCTGTCAGATACGCTCGCTCTGATTTTGATTGTGCCGTGATAGTTCATAATACCAAGGCTCCCACCGTTTGAGTTAGTCGCTTGGTTTTTGCCAACTATCTCAGCACGGTATCCTGTAATGGTTGAGCCGTAGGTTCCTTTTGCGCCATTAAAAGCTACTTTGATGTTAGAGATGACCTGAATGAACGTGTCAGAGTTTGAAATGAGATTTTGTGCAGCACCATTCACGTCTGACAGAGTGACACCTGAAAATGTAGGCTTGACATTTCCTGGTACGCTTGCAGTGAACGTAGTGGACTGTGTTCCTGTCTTGGTAGAGCCTGAGTAGGTGTCTACAAAGATTGTCCCTGTACCGCTTGCTGAGTTAGGGATGTCATTAGCAAAATCAATAGGGATTGACCATGTAGCGGATGTGTCTACATTGCTTGCAATCGTCCCTGACTTCCCTGCCCATTTATAGCGGACTGTGTGCTTAAAACTAGGATTTTGACGGTTGATGTTAATAGTGACTGAGCTACCAATTACACCAGCTCCTACTCTCACAGAGCTTGATCGTGGGATAGTTGTTAGTCCCAAGCTACCTGATACTGTAATCGTCCCATGTAAGCCATTATTAGGCTTAAACGTACAAGATACAGGTAAGGTCTTGGTACCATCTGAATTGTGGCTGATAACACTTGAACCACTAGCAAGCGTGTACTCCTCGCCTGAGGTTTCCCATCTAGGATTGCTTGAGTGAACATTACGCCCATCTAAGCTAAGAGAGAGCACGCTATCCCCTTGATGATTATGGGTATAATATGCACCTGTACGGCTTACTGTCATCCTCCAGTTAACCGTTGAGGTGTTATCTGTGATATTTTGTGAGGCTTGGTCTACATATAGGTTAAGATACAAGCTCCCACTTGAGCTACTAAATTTTGCCATTTAATTCTCCTTATCCTACATATCGAATGACATTCATGTCAGGGTTTAGATGATACTGTTCCTCACGGTACCGTCCAATCTGAATGGTCTTAGAAAAGATACCATTTTCGATGTGGATAACCCCTTGACTAATATACATGACCTCAACCCCTGCAGAATACATTGAAATCCGTCCGCTTGGACTAAATAACATGCTAGAGCTACCATCATTCTTACCGATGACCAGTCCCTCATTTGATGAGCTCATATAGCTATCAATGAAATTCCAACGGTCAGACAACTCTCCAAGGTCTTTAGCAATCTCAGACACACGCTGACTAGCTGAAATTAAATCTGTTTCGGCTTGAGCTCTTGCCTCCTCGTTGGACTTAACAAAGTCCTGATAGGCGCTTATCCAGTTATCAAGCGTGTCAGCACTAGCTTTAGCCTCTAGCTCAGCTTGAATGAGTCCAGCTTTCTCGTTTAGGGCGTTGAGCTGTTCCTGAGTCAAACCTTGGTCAGCTTTAGAGTCAATACTTGTCTTGATTTCTTTCAGTTGAGCCTCATCAATAGCACCCTTGTCCCCTTTGTCTCCTTTAGGGCCAGGGTCTCCTTTATCGCCTTTCGGCCCAGGTAAGCCTGTTGAACCGTCAAGCGCATTGATAAGCGTCAACTGCTCAGAGTCTACCTCTTTATTATCAATCCAGGCTGACACCGTCAAAACCATTTTTTGATTGATGTCAGAGGCATTGACAATGTATCTAGCACTAGTAGACTTGATGATACCATCCACAGTCCAGCGCCATCCACTATTGATAACCTTATTCCCTCGCATAAGGGTAGGTGTCACAATCGTCTGACCTTGGCCATTTTTAAAGGCTACACCGTTATCAGTGGCCAATTTGATAGTGTAAGGCTTAGCCTCTTCTATCATCCTGTCTAATTGTTGCTGAATGCCTTGAGATAGACGATTTTCAAGCGCCTTGGCATTTGAGAAAGTGGTCTTGTTATTCTTCGGATTTGTAAAGCTGATGACTTGCTCAGACACCCTCATCTCAAGCAAAAGAGTAGGGCTAAAGCCGTCATCATAGACTTTTACTGTGTCTCCTATCTCCAAATCTGCAAAGCCCTCAGCCTCATAAGTGACTGCAGGGTAGCAATTTTTCTTGAGTTCACGGTAAGCCATCGAACGGATGACCTCAGGATTTGAACTCTCTACAGTCATATCCTTACGAGTCCACTGGTCAAGCTCTCCAGTAGCATGAGTGAAAGTAGACGGATACATCTGCATTGAAAGAGGGGCATATAGTGCAGCCCCTGACTGATAAAACTCACGCTCGCCCTTTGCATTGTTGACTGACCAAGCTCCAAGACCTCGAATATCTACAATGTTTCCTTGATCATCCTTACCAGTAGGTACTATTGTGTTATAGATACCTGTCTTGTCAATCGTCCTAGTGATTGTCTTGAGGTTCTTACCGTACTCTAAGACCTTTGGACTGACTTGTCCTACCCCTTGATGGTTGTCATCGTGTTCATGATACACATTGACTGTAAATGACTTGATAGAGCTGTCAGCGTTGAGGCGTGTGTCAAACTCGATTTCAGCGTCAAACTTCTTAGCAAGGCTTAGGAGTCTGTTGAGTTTGGTATCTGTACCCTCCCACTCAGCAGAAATCTTCTTGTCTGATACCTCATTGATACCGATTTTTAAGAAAGTATAGTTGAGTAAGTCCATCGCCTCACAAAATTCCTTGAAAGTCATGGCTTTAGGAGACTTGTAAGGGATAGAGTACTCATTGATTAGCTCAAGGTTTAGGTTGATACCATGACACTTGATGACTTTTTCATTTTCCTCAATTTTTCGGATGGTATGTAGGTAAGTCTTTCCCTTGTACTGAAACGATACAAAAGCCTTTTCATTGAGAGCATTATAGGCTCTTTTCTGACCTGTATCTGAGATAATAGCCTTTTTAAACACAGTAAAACCAAAGATACTAGACCCTGTATCAAGGTATCTTGTCCAGCTATCATTGAAATAGTTCAATGTATCTTGTTTTTCATTGTCCACAAATGCAACTTTTCGCAAACTTGAGTCATGTATTGTCAGTAACATTGCTTATAGATACCTTTCTTTAAATTCTACTGTGACTGTAGGCTTAGTCTTGACCCAACTTGAACAATAGACCTCTAGCTGACTTTTTCCAGGGGGGATACTCAAAAATTTTGAGCCTTGGACAATGTCCACAATCTTCTCAATACCATCTACTGTGACTGTGTCATTCTCACTATTAAGTACAATGTTTGAACCGATTGGATAGCGGTTAGGCACATCTCCGATTGATGGCACAAAATCCTTACGATACATCAACTCATCAAGATACATGTGAGCAAGCATAGGCTTGTCATGAAACGCCCCTAAAGTCACATGGATTTTAGCTGATTTTCTACCCTTAATCTCAGGGATGATAAAGCTGTATTGATAGCCTCTGTAGTAGACCTGGACTCTAGCGTCATTCCGTTTGAGTTCAAACTGCCCTTTGTCCTTTGTAAATGGGTTTAATGCACTGTCAGAGGTACCTGTGAAAGTCCAATTTTTCAAGAAATTATACTTACCTTTTCCATCTGATCCAAAGACATTAAACTCACAATCTTGCCCTTTTGAGCGTTTGAACGTTTCAACCCCATACAAAAACTGTCCACTAGTGTCAGAAACTGTAATCTTGATGAAACCATACTGATTGGCTCCATCTGATACAAAAATCTGTCTGCCTGTGATATAGTCATCAAGTGAGCCTACACCACCAGCGCTATCTGTAGGGATGTCCCATGATAGCGATGTAGCATAATTCCCATATTTTCCAGCTACAGTTTGGTCTCTGAGTTTGATGTGTTTCCTATCCCAAAGGGTAGAAACCTCTGAGGTACCTGTGAAAGTCTCGCCATTGTCATTAGTGACAGGTCTATTTTTTGAACCTCTCGCAAAAGCCTCTGAAATCCTATCGCCTCTGAAATCAAGCAAAACCTCAGAGCGCTTGACTATACCTGTGTCAGTTTCTTCACGGTCTCCAATTTCAAGAGCTCCGCTTATATTGACTAGACCAATGTAGCCATTCTCGGCGTTATTCTTAACCGTAACGACAGGAAAAGCTGGGACGTTGCCATTATTGACTAAATTAAAAACAACCTTATCAGGTTGCTCTTGTCCGTTATCAAAGCGCTTATAGGTTGAGCCGTGAGCTACTCCGTCAGGGATAATCAGGTCAAAACTGCCCTTTTGGAACCATCTAGTAATGTTTTCTATATCCACAGAGCCAGATACTAGACCCATGTAATACTTGTCAGGCTCGTCTGAAATGACGATCTTGACAGCCTCTGAGGTGTTAAAAATGCCAGCTAGTTTGTGCTTAGCCGTTTCAAGTGTCATGCCATTTCCATATTGCATAGCAAACTTGACCTTGATGGTTTTGGCGCCTGTTCGCACCTCTTGTAGGTTGACTCCCAAAAGTGGGGCGTCATTTGTGACAACGTGGCGCTCATTTCCTACTGGACGGATGATGTCTATAATGTCAATAACCTCAGAGAGGTCAAATCCATTGATTGTGATTGTGTCATTATTCATTAGATAATACCTCTCATCATGTTATCAATCATTAACTTATCGTTTTGATAGTTAGTCATTGGGTCTCCGATTTTAGCAACCAGAGTACCGTCATCTAGTACCATGTTCACAGGGCGCTTGACAGCCTCCTCAGCCACTTCAAGAGCTCTAGTTAGGACTTTGTCAGCCTGGTCACGAATAACCTCGATTTGGCTCGTTTCTGCTCGTTCTGTGAGTGATTTGAGCCTAAATTGACTAGATACAGTATGTTTTCCTAAACCTAGCAAGTCCTCAGCGCCAAATTTGAACGCTGACATCTCTTTCTGAACGTATGCCAGACTATCAACCACATCAGAGCTATTCTGTTCAATACCTACTGCAATACCTTGAGCAATGTATCTACCTACATTGTCTCTAAATAGTCGTGATGGACTGTGGATTTTAGCCTTGGCCTGTGCAGCTCTTTCAGCTTGAGCGACAAGAGCATTAGCTGCAGCCGTCACAGCGCCTAAAGCTGAGTACATACCTTGTGCCAATCCTTGTCCAATCATGCTCCCTGCGTATCGCATAGAGCTTACACCTGACATAGCTGTAGAACGGATTGAGCTTAGCATAGCTGACATTGCAGCCGTTGCTGATCCAATCCCTGAACGGATACCGTTAGTAACTCCGTTAGAAACCCCACGCCCTGCTTGTTGGCCAGCTTGTGTCATCTGAGTTGCTGATTGCATGACCACAGTGACCATCATCATCATGCTTGCTTGCACAGATGACAAAGCCTGAGTCATTGCTGAGCTGATACCTGAGGCAAGTTGAGACATAGCTGATGAGGCTGATGTAGCTGATGAGTTAATCATCGACAATGTAGAGGCCATCATAGAGGATCCACTTTGAGCCATCATCATTGCATTAGCTAGAGACATCAACCCTACTTGTAGAGCCGTAACGCTTGCCACAGAGCCCCCAAGGGTCGCAAATGAACTCATGACTGATGTAGCAAAGGTGCTCATGGCTGTACTTGCCATTGTCATTGTCTCAGGTAGTGTACTGAGGCTAGTGCTCAAAGATGTCAAAGCTGTAGGTAGTGACTGCATAGCTACACTTGCAAGTTGAGCAGATGTAGCAATCAACATCAATCCAGTTCCTGCTTGTTGCAATCCAGGACCAGCCGTAGCGATACCAGAATTAGCAATAGCGGTAAGACCTGCTGAAACCACTGTCAAAGTGCTTGCTAGATCAATTAGATTGAGCCCTACAAGCAACTGAATGCCCTCGGCCATCGCCTTGACACCAAGACCTGCATTTCTAGCAGCCGTACCAATAGATGTGAATACATTAGCGATCCCATCTAATACGGTTCTAACTGCACCACCAACTGAGCTGATAACCGTTGAAATTCCATTGAATACACTCTCAATGCCCTTACCGATACCTTGAGCAGCCGTAGAGATTGACTCTCCAACTGATTTAAAAATATCAGCAATACCTTGTAGAGCAGTATTGATGGCTGTGCCTACAGAGATGATGATATTAGCGATACCATCCATGCCTGTCCTGATACCCTCAGCAATAGCCTGAATGATACTGATAATCTGAGGCGCATTGCTTGAAATCGTGTTGATAATCAAGGCAAAGCCATTGGCTATAGCGTCAACTAGTACAGCAATACCTAGCGCAGCGACTGCGACACCTGCTCCAATCAGAGCGATAGCAGCACCAAAGGCTAGAATACCGACTGCACCTACTGTCAAAGCTGGGCCGATTGCTGCAGCACCTGCGGCAAGCAAGGCAATTCCTGCCACAATAGCGACAAGAGCGATAGCAGCACCAGCGCCAGCTGATGATAATTGTATAGCAGCTTGTACTAAGATATAGACTCCAGCAGCTGCCATCAAGACACCAGCGCCAACCATGAGAACGGCTACCCCTAACTGCATGACTGAGCTTGCACTTGCTCCAGCCGTTGTACCGACTGCTGTATTACCTGCACTCATTGCAGCACTTGCTCCAGCATTTGCAGCTTGAGCAGCAGTAAGCCCTAAGATGTTCCCAATTAGGCCTATGATTGTTTTTCCAAAATCAAAAGCTGACTTGAGCCCTTTGGCGATTGCCACTCCAGTCTGGATACCTTTAAAAGCCACAGCCATGGTCACTAGAGCCGTTGCAACGTTTCTGATTGTATTAGCGTCCAGCCCTTTGATAAACTTAGCAAATGAGCTCGCCATCTGTGAAATAAAGTTGACAATTTTACCAGCTGACTCTCCGATAGTTTCCCATGGGATAGCGTTTGCCAATTTACTTGCTAGGTCAAGCGCTGCCTCTGATAAGTCTTTGAGTGCTTGTCCAGCGTTTTCAAGCGCTCCAGTGTTTTTGAAAGCCTCAAAAGCCGTCTGAGCTCCTGCAACTAAATCTTGGATGACTGTATTTACTGAGCTGATAATGCTCCCAATATTAGCAAAAGCGCCTGTCACGGTTGAGATGACACCGTCAATGTCAATACTTTCTAAGAACGCTCCCAATTTCTCAGCAATACTGTCAAAATTGATTTTTTCAAGAGCGTCAGATACTGCATTGACTACCTTAATTCCAAACTTGTTAAATTTTTCAAAGGCTGGCATGAGCTTATTAGAGAGGCTTTCCTTGGCACCATCTATGGCTTGGTCTACAGTTTTGAACTCTGTGGCCATCTTTTGGAAAGCGTCTGAGTTCCCTGCTCGGTTGAGAGCGTCAAAGAAATCCTCAGTCTTAACTTTTCCGTCCTGGACAGCTTTTACAAGATCAGCCGTAGACATTCCCATCTCTTTTGCGACTGCAGCCATACCAGCTGGAGCTTGCTCCATCATGATTTTAAAGTCCATCCAGGCAATTTTAGGCTTACTTGCCATCTGCGTTGCCTGAGTGGACAGTGATTTCATAGCTTGGGCTGGGTTTTCAGCAGAGGCTGCAAGTCCACCAAATGCCTTAACTAGACTACCAACATTCTTAGTCCCTACAGCGTCAAGCTGTGAGTAAGTACTAGCCATATCAGAGGCTGAGTAGATGGTTTTGGTTGCAAAGTCCTGCATTTCGGTCTTAGCTGCCTTGATTTCCTCAGCTGATCGTCCAAAGGCTTGGAGGTTTCCCTCAAAAGTTTTCCAGGCTTTCTGTGAACTGTTGAGCTCAGAGGCCATTTCACGGATACCACTTGTTATAGTCCCAATCCCTGCGGTAAGGGCTGAGCCAATCAAATTAGCTCCTAGGACTGACTTGAATACTGAGCCTACTTTTTGCCCTGCACTTTCAAGGCCTCCAAAAAGAGACTTGAGCTTATTCACTCCAGCCTGAGCATTGGAGCCGTCCATGTCAACCTTGATAGTAACTGAACCATCTGCCATTGTGTACCTCCTTTCTAAAATTAGTAGTCAAATTCATCAGGTAGAGCATACTCTTTTTTGAGTTTCTTCATGTTCTCCTTGTACTGCTTACTGTCCCCCTTTTGGGGCTTGTAAGAGCGTATTTTCAGCACCTCAGCAAATTTAGTATCACTAGGCAGGCCATTGAGTAAAGCGTTGAACTTCTTCCAGTGTAGGCTGTTCTGAGCGTCTATGAGGTCAATTCCGTAAGCCTGGAGAAATGATGAGTAAATATACTCAGCGTCGTACTTCAAGCTAAAAAGACGATCTCCTCCCTCAGATTGACTTCTGGAGCGTATCTTGCTTTTGATTGGATTACCTGCTAGGTCTAGTACTGGTGCTGTGTCTTTAGCTGGAATAATTCTGATATGCTCCTCAAAAATCATCTTAAAGATTGCTGTAGCCTGTTCAGGAGTTAAAGCCTGAGTAAAATCTACACCAGTCAAGATTTGAATAGCCAGGAAAGGCTTGTAAAGCTCGTCAATGTCATCATCATTGATCAGCTCCACCACTTTCAAGACCTTGTTAAAAGCGATATTCATTGGATACACATCATCACCAAGGACTAACTCATCTGTCAATTTCCTTGATAGGTCCAGCATGTCAGTCACCTAGATACTTTTTGAGAGCGTCTGTGTTGTTACGTTTCTCCCATTCTGAGATGACCCCTGTGATAGCCTCAAGCAAGTAAGCCATAGTATCGACAGTTGAACCGTTAGAGAAATCATAGACCTTGTCAAACGCCTCTCTGTCAAATAGCTCTGTCCAAGAGTCTTTGACTAAGTCTTGTAACGTTTCAAAGGCCTTACTATCCTCTGTCTTAGCTAGTTTTTCGCCCTCTTTTTTGAGCATTTTTCCTACTGACTCCATTTTGTGGATGTTTTTGTCATTGGCTACAAATTCAAGTTTGAACTCTCCAAAGTCAACAGGGATGACATTATCACGTTTTTTAATTACTACCATTTGTTTTTTTCTCCTACTAATTTTTAAGTCAAAAATAAAAAGGGGAGCCTGTTCACTCCCCTAGATCAAATCATCAAACGACTACGGCAGACTGTTTAGGTGCTGCATTCCAGCTGATAGTTGCCTCAAAGCCCTCATACTCAGAGGCCTCTCCGCCTCCGATTTTGATACCTGAGACAGTAGCTACTCCGACATATTGAGTTTTACCATCAGACTCTACTACTTTAAGCCAGACATTACGGTCATCTCCAGTTTTAAAGCGCATACCTGCGACAATGGCCTGAGCTGCGTCCTCTTTGATGTAGTCACCCTCAAAGCTGTATCCATTTTTGACAGATGTTACTACTGTTTTCTTAGTGCCATCACCGTTGTAGTATGCAATGTCATCTGTCTCCTCGTCGTTTTCGGCCTCGGCGGTTGTTACTCCGTCCGCAAGCCATTTCCAGGCGTCATTACCTGGCTCAGTAGCTGGTGCTGTTGGTAACCATGGCGCAAGAAAGTGTTTGCGCTTGGCGTTTTTCATTTTTGGCATTTAGTTCCCTCCATTTGTTTCTAATTTTGCCGTTACATCTAACATGTAAATATAAAAGCCTTGCTCATCACGATCATTTAGGAATGGTTGTGATACTTCAAGGCCTCTGAATTGATATGAATTGTTTTTGCTAGGTAGATCTAGATTAAAATCAGCAAGAGCATGATTGATGGCCCACAAAATAGAGCTTGTCTTCTGGTGATCAGTCGTTTTGATTGCCACCTCAAAGACAAGACTAATGTCCTGCTTGCCGTTCATGTACTCTTTTAAAATCTTCCCACCAGGCAACGGATAAAGGACTAAATCCTCTTTCTCTGATAAGTAGTCAAGCCTACAAGACAGAGAGAGGTTTAGTGTGTTGATGAAATCTCTGAGGACTTCTGAAAAATCATTGTTATTCATGCTTTTACTCCCATTGCTCTTAGTCCGACTTTCCCCCACTCACTAGAATGTAGAGCCTCAGCTTTCAAGTCCCACCGCTTACCTGTTCCAGGTGTAGTGTACTTCTTAAAGACAAACGTCCTAACCTTGTTGTAGCTTGAGCCGTAAAATTGAGCTCTTGCATAAGGTCCAGGATATTTAACTCCGTCTTTTGTCGCTTGGCCACTTCCACTAAGTTCACCGCTTTTGCGTGGCACAAAAGGAGTAAAGTCAATCAACATCTGATTAGCTATTGCTAACTTCCCTTTTGCTAATGCCGTTGGGGATACCTTTTTCTCAATGCCCTTTAAATCAACCTTGACAGATACGCTTGTTCCCATCAGATACACTCCACTTCGTAACAAAATACTTTTTTCTTGTGTGGATAACTGACAGGAACCACAGAGGTCACTCTGTAGTCACGTTCTCCGTCGTTGATAATGGCATTTTCAAAGGTCTTGTCTAAGATGACAGGGCAATATTTAGGGTACACAAATAATGTGCTAGGCTTGGACTCTTTGCGGTTGTTCTTCGTGCCTTGCACTTGATACTGTCTGTCAAACCTAACAGTTCTAAGGGTCACTGGGCTCTCAAATACTTCTTTACCCCATCCGTCTTTTTCTCCTGTGGTTTTCTGAATTGTTACAGTATCAATCAATAACCGTTTATCAATGTCTGTCATAACCTACCCCCCTAAAGCCAAATCCTGCTGATTTCAGAGTATTCAAGGCGTCAAGTGATAAGTTATACCTAGCACTCTCTAAAGACTGGCTAGAGGAGTTCTTGTAGGTGATATGAGTACGCCCTAGAACCACAGTAGAAACTGATTGCTTATCATCAGCCGTAGTGATCCCACTAGCGTCCAAATATGCCACCTGGAAAGCCGTAGCCAGCTTGACAGCTTGCTTTCTGTGCCCGATCTCTTTTTCAAAATCTACAAAGCTGTAGAAATTGTTAAGAAAGAGGTTGATAGCAATCTCTGCCCTCTGTAGTAGCTTTTCAAAGTCCTCTACTTCATCAAAACCAAAATCCTTAAATTCATCTTGTGTTAAATAAGCGATAGTAACCACCTCCAATTAAAAAGGGCGGTGTTATTTATCCGCCTTTGCTGCTTTTTCTTCCTTGTCAGTACGTTCAAAGAACGGGCTGAGCTCAGGGTGTGTAATTTCACCTTTGGCGTTGAGCGCCTCAGCTGTCTTGACATCCATGTCATACTCTACATCTTTGTCATAGCTTCGCTCTTCGCCGTCAACGATAAAGACAACGTTTGATGTCGCTTTAAATTTAGCCATTTACTTTATTCCTCCACTTCGTATCCTTGATTTTCAAAAGCTGAAATCATGATCGGGTCAGACAGGGTAAAAGAAACCCCATCTTTTGTCAAAGTAACAGATTTTTTGACAACTTCCTCTGTCACTTCTTGGTTTTCCACAAGTTCCTCTGTGGTTTCTTCTTTTTTCTTAGCCATTAGCTAGCCTCCTTATGCTGATTTGTGAACGTAGATAGCTTTTTTCTTGTTGTCAAGAACGAAAGCGTCGTAACGGATACGGCCCTCAACGAGCTTGCCGTTAATTCCTGGTGGGTTGTCGTGGATCTTATAGTCTTCTAACTTAATAGGGGATGGAGTAGCCACAGGGTGAGCGATAATAAACTCTACTTTTTGTGGCAAGCGTGATGTAGGTGTCAAAACTACTGGCAAGCCGTCAATCATACCTACTTGACCTTTGATAGTGATTTCTTGACCAAGGTCAGAATTTTTCACAAATGTTGGGTCAAGTTTGATGAGTTTGTAAAACTTAGGTGACACATGCAAGACACGGCCAGCTGTTGGGGCAAGAGCGTCAGTGAGCTTAACCTGACCATCAAGGACAGCCTCATAAGCGTTGTCTTTAGTCACTGCTGCTGTCGTGATATGTTCAGGGGCTGCACCAGCTACGATTGTTGCGAAACGGTAAGTATCAACTTCAGGGATAACAACTTCTGACAACTGACGTGCAAGGGCTTTCCCAGCCTCCATGACGCCATTTGTGTCTTGCTCGGATTTCTTGTCAATCGTGAATGTGAAAGAGCGGTCTTTCTTCATTGTCATAGTTTGAACTGTATTTCCAAGTTCCTCAGCTTCACCGTAGCGGTTTTGCCCATTTGTCTTGTAGTCATTCATTCCTGATGTTGGGATAGAGTAGACCTTGACTGTGTCAACTCCAAGAAAATCAAAATCTTGATTAACAATACCAGTAGATAGGGCCTCTTTAGCAAAGCGCTCATCTACTTTTTCAGCGAATTTAGCTGCGTAATTTACTACCATGTGTAATATTCCTCTTTTCTTTATTTTTGGTTTTATACGCTATCAAAGCCTGCAAATAGGGCTTTGTCCTCTGCGCTTAGATGATCGTATCCAGTTTCTGCTGGTGGATTTCCGTGCACAGAGATATTAGGGTTAGGCTGCTTGTCCTCGGCTTGGAATAGGTAAGGGCTTGACTCTTTGAGTGAGTTGATTGTGTCCTCTAATTGAGGTTTTCCATCTTCCCCTAGCTCGATTTTTTCTAGGTCAATGAATTTCATCAAGTCCTCTGAGTTGTAAGCTCCTACGTCTTTCAAAGCAAGGGCTACAGCGTTTGTTTTAGTGATCTGAGCAAGGTTTGCCTCACTATCCAGCTTGTACTGGTTAAATTGGGCTTTTAGTTCTTCAAGCTGTTGTTTGCTTTCAGCACTCGCTCCCTCTTTGGCCTGTAGATCCTGAATAGCTTGGGTTTGTTGCTCAAGCTGTTGTTTTAATGTGTCGTTTTCGGCTTGCAGTTCAGACTTAGCCTGTGATTTTGCGTTTTCAATACCTGCACCGTACGCTTGCATGATATTGTCAATCACTGACTTATCCTCGATACCTGCCTCAACTAACATTTCACGTTTAAGACTCATGTCTTAACTCCTCCTTTTTTACGTCACATGGACAAATTAAGACAGTTTTACGCCATGCTCCAGGGCAAAATAAAAAACCTGATGGACTTCCATAGGTTTATAGTGGTTTATAGCAATTTATTGCATGAAAAAAGCGCCTAGAATGTACTAAGCGCTAAGCTACTGAAATACTAAGGATTTCATCCTCAAAATACTCATAAAGAGTACCGTCAACATCCAATCCGATTGAGTCAATCTCCTCATCATTGTCATCTTTGTTGCAGTATTCTTGGACAAAACCTGAAATAATTGAGCCGTCTTTAAGCACAAGTTTCACGTTTTGTCTTAAAAAAGTCCATAATTTCATAGCTCGCCTCCATACGTTGGGACAATGTGTGCCCCTGTCTTTCTATAGTGTATCCTAAAGGTGTCAGTTTCAAATATCTCGCCTGTTCGTTGGTCAATATACATGCCAATCTTGCGATTATGTTTTATAACCTCTTTTTTAGGGATGTAGTCAGGATTTGCTTTATACAAGAATTTACCTGTTCCTGAATAACGTTTAATAAGCTCAGCAGCCTCATCCATCGATATTGTCAAATAGCTTGGCTCAATCTTATTACCATTAGCTAATTCATTTTCAATCCTCGTAAGCCACTCATTAGTTCCTTTAATATGAGCCGCTTGTTTTTGTTCGTTGATTTCTGCCTTAATTATACCATCTTTCACAGCGTTTGTGAAACGTTTTCGCATTTCTTTTTGTTCTGCTCTGTGTTTTTCCAGCTTTTCAAATTCTTTTCTGACTTTAACCTCTTTCTTAGCTTTGGTATATGGGTCATCATAGTATTTCTCTCTAGCATAATCACGATGTAGGAAAGGGTGCTGCTTGAGATAGTCTCTCATGGCTCCCTGTTGGATCCTAACCTTGCTCTTATACTTAGATATTAGCTCACTGTCTCCCAGTTTTTCTGCCACATGCAGAAATTCCTTAGACTTCCTGATAGACCTTTCTAGGGCTCTCTGCTTAGCCTGTACGTTTGCATTTGCTATAGCCTCCTCAGGTGTTAGGTCTTTCAAATGATCAGGCAAATCAGGCTTGTAGTTAGCTCCTGGGATGTATGGTGTCATCTCATGAGTACAATTTATCCCTTGACATCCAGCAGGATGACCGTAGCCATAATCAGACAAAGCAAGGATACGCTCCCCTTTTTCCGTCCTAGCAACTCCAGTAGTTACTATCTGATGTTGCAGAGGGGCGCACATCTCTCTTGCTGTGGCCTTTTTGTGATAGTAAAAGGTATCTATCCCCAACTCCTCAGCTGGAGCCATTCTGACCTCACGATTGACACGCCAAGCCGTCGATTTGATGACCTGCCTAGCGTATGTGTCAGCTTTCCAGTGCTTTCCTTGGCTATCAGTAAAGCCATAAAATCCCTTTTCAGCCCATTTCATGACTGTATCAGAGATAGCCTTGTCTGAGGTAGTAAGTCCTGTGACAACCTTAGCCACGCTCTCCTGGACTATGGACTGATAAACCTTTCTGACACTCATTGGTAGAGTGGTATTGATGAGGTTATCTATATCCCACATGGCCTGATTGACATAAGCAGCTAGATTGGTCTGAATGAGTGAGTTACCAGCAAAACCACCTCCACCAGTTGCCTCTAAAAGTTGCTGTTTTGTGTCTTTATAGACCTTGTAGCCCTCATTTTGGATAACATGCCTAAGTTGCTCCTCAGCAATGCCTGAACGGTCAGAAATGAGCTTGACATTGTCCTCATTGAGTAGGCCCATCTCATTCATTTTCTCAAGTTGCCAAATATAAGGGTTGTCATCAAGACTAGCAGAGCCACGCTCTTTAATACGATCTATAACCTGGTCAAAAAGGTCAAGAGTTAGCTGATGATAGATGTCTGCAACCTGACTAGCGTCAAGCATTAGCTGCTCATCATTTAGCTTGATTGGTTTCTTTTCAGTCATACCATACCCACCTCAAAAACCTGCTTGGTGGTTTAATAAATAACTTGGCCGGGTTGAGTGGTGGCAAAATAAACCTAAACAGTTTTTTCATGCTACTCTCCATACACTCCTACATCTTCAAGACTGCGCTCTCCACTCGCCTCATCAATAGCATTGCCACTGATTTCAGCTTTGATTTGTTTAGCTTTTTCAGGCGTAACATTGAGCACCTTTTCAATGGCCATGACATCCGTAGCAAAACCAGCATTTACAACCTTAACCCAATAGTCCAGCTCGGCATTTCGGTCTGTAAAGACTCCATCATCAAGGTTAATGCTGATTTTCTCCATGTCAGGGATGTTTCCCTTGTAGAGTCCGTAGGCCTTACCTAGCTCCAACATTGAGATAATAAGTTCTTTCAAAGACTGCTCAACCAAACTGACAATGCTATTTCTCATCTGATAAGTGTCAGAGTTCTCTGAAACAACCTCAGTAGCTGTTTTCAAGCTCTTGCCATCAAATGTGAACGTGCCAGAAGATACTCCTATCTGCATTTCAAAGATTGCTAGGATCTTATTGATGGCTTTGATATAGTCATCTGATCGGATAGGCGTTGTAAGGTCTGTAATGCCTACACCCTTATCCATATCTCCTGAGTCAATCTGTTCATAGACGTTACGTCCTGCCTCAAATTCACGCTTGACTGTGACGTTCTCGCCATCTTGATTGTACTCAACCTTAATCATTTGACTAGGGACGGCCACTCTACGCTGACCCATCTTAATCTCCCACATAAACTCATCATAAGTGGTATTAAGAAAGTCCATTGTAGTCTTAGCATTGTCAAAGATAGACAGCCCAAGAGCTGAGTTAATATCTTTGTTGTTCATCCCTGGAGTTTTCAGATAAGTAAAGAGTGGACGACTCAAGCCGTTCAAGTCTACCACTTCCTCAAGATCCTCATAGAGAACTGAGAGAGGCACCCTAGAGCCTACAACGTTCTTATTATCAGATTTGTAGAGCTCGTTAGTGACCGTGTACTTGTCATCTTTGCCCCATTCATGCAGTTCAATCAGTGTGTAAAACTTCTGTTTGTTACCCTCTGACTTGACTGTCTTGGTGACAATAGCAGCGCTAGAGACGTCCTGTGTGTTATTTTGCAACGGCAAAAAGACAGGCGCTTGAATGAAAGAGACTCTTATCTTGTCTCTATCAACGTATGGCCTCATGGCCAATCCACCAAGTGCCAAACCACTCTCCAGGTAGCGCTCAAAATTCTTGACAAACCTGTCATCTTGTAGCTGTTTCTGAATGAATTTATTAGCGTCCTTGTCGTCTAGCTTGATTTCAGCCTGCTCATTAAATACTAGGCTTGCAATCTTCTTGGCTGCTGTACGTCCAATAGGCAAATGGTTGAAAGCTCTCTTTTGAGGCGTGCCGTTACTGTCAGTGTATTCAATCTGTGGATAATGTCCTGCATAATACTTGAGATTTTCCCTAATGCGGTCATATTCTGTGGATGACACTGCTATTTTAGGGTGATCAGTGATATTTGTTAAGTTCTGTGCTGTCATCACATACTTGCTCCTTGTAAAAAAATTCTTGATAGTCTGTACTACTCCCATTGTTAGCTCCTTTAGGCTTTTAGTCTTAGCTCTCTAGCGTTGTCTAGGACAAAATACTTGAACTCGTCTACCGTGTGGTCATCTTCCTTGATGACTTTGGGGTCATCTGTGTTGAGTGATTTGTCATCATATCGGTACATCTTATGCTCTTCAACGAAAACCCTATTAGCAGGGATGTCAAGATAGTAGAAACGCCCCTCAGCTAGTAGACTGATAACCATATCAATCATAGTCTGATTTTTCTTTTTGGCTACTGGGTGCCAGCGCTCACCATAGTCTTTGAAATACTGGTTACGCAAAGCCCCCTCAGCACTATCAATGGTCATCTTGAGCTTAGGGACTCTGTACTGTTTCATGACCTTGTCTATAAAGTCATGTATCATCACAGAGAGCTCACTAGGTGCCTTTTTGATGGTCTTGCCAGCTGGACTATAGTAAAACGTATCAAGCAAGATAACATTACCCTTGGCAGTCAAGCCATAAGCCCCACAGGCCGTTGCTGATTGTTGGTGTCCTGTATCCAGGGCAAATGATATGCCTATCACTTTGTCATCATCTGGGAGGCTCTCTAGTGGTTTAAAATAGCTCATGTTATAAACATGATTACCTAAACCGATTACCTCGCCCAAATACATCCATCTGTAATAGTCAGGATCTGTTTCCTTGTACCGTTCTATCTTCTCAATCATCTGCCTAGACAAAAAACCTAGCTTGTCATCAAGATAGGTGCTGTGATGTATCATGTAAGTAGGGTCACTAGCTTTCTCAGCAACCCACTCATTTATCCAGTCATAGGGATTTCTTGGAGGGTTGTATGTGAAATAGACTTTGACCTCTTTGCCGTTTGGCAGCTCTTGACGGATGAAAGTATCCTCAACTATATCAATGTCTTCACGACCTGCGAACTCAGCCAATTCCTCAAACCATACGGCCATTACATAGCCTTTGGCTATCTTTTGGGATTTGAGTTTCATTGGATCGTCTACGCCGTAAAAATAAAAGGCTGTACCTGTTTTCTTGTGGGTGATTTGTAAGGGTGATTTGCCAAACTTGAACTGATTAGCCAGCCCCATCTCATAGATGGCCCATCTAATCTGCTCATACACTGACATTCTCAAGTACTTTCCTACTTTGCGTAAGACTACCACATTACCCATAGGGTCATTGATAAAGTCATTTACAAGGTCAATGGAGACTACTGATGACTTAGTAGAGGCACGGCCACCCTTGAGCACTATATGGCTCTTGAGTGTGTAGAGGACTTCATCAAATACTGGGTTAATCAGTTTCGCTAGGTTCAGTATTGCCATTATACTCACTCCTATCAAATGTAAATCCAGTAATGACCGTGTCGTCATCATCATTAGAGCCTAGCTGAGCTTTGAGGTTATCAATCCTCAAGCGTTGCTCCTCAGTGACAAGAGGGGAGCGTGTGAGCTCGTCGTATGTCTTAATCATACTCTTAAGCTCTGACTGAGCCCTTGCCATTGCAGCTAAGGCCTTGCCTTGCTTATCCCATGATGTATGAATTTCATAGCTTGCGCCACCTTTTGCCGTGGTAGCTATAAGTACGCTTGTAGTATCATCAACGTCCTGAACGTACAGAATGCGCTGAGCATGTAGTAGATTAGCATAGGTCAGCGTGATATTTTCCCAGAGTATATCTATAGGCTGTTTCTCTGATAGTTCCTGAGCTATCTCATACACCTCTTGAGGCAGATACTTAGCAAACAATCCATGTTTGATTGCGTTAGTGTTTCCCTTAGGCGCTCCATGCCCTAAAGCGTTCTTACTACCCTTAGGAGCGCCCCTTGGATTTTTGGAGCGTTCCGTATTTTTCTTTTGGAACGTTCCTTTTATTTTAGGTTCCCATTTGTCTTTACTTTTCCAACCTCGGACAGTGCCAGCTGAAACACCCAAACGCTCAGCAATCTCAATCAGTTCAATGTTTCCATTGTTCTCTGAATAGATTTCAAATGCTTTGTCTCGGTTGGGGTCTCTTGCTCTACCCAAGCCTAAACCTCCTGCTGTTTATTTGTTTTGAAATATAAAAAAGCCACTCAAAGAGTGACTGTATGCGGTAAGTGGGTGCCTCCCCCACCAGAGCCTTATATAGCGCTACTTTATCTCTGTCCTACAGGTTAATTAGCCTAAATCTAATTACCGCCCTGTACCCCTATTGTGATAGCTACTCACAGAGATACAACGGGAACAACAGGGCTCGAACCTGCAACCAATAGATTAAAAATCTATCGCTCTACCACTTGAGCTATGTTCCTACTGCAAGTAGACTACAGACTTGCGTGTTAATTAGAAATTACTTTCTTTTTTTATTTTGTGTAGTCTTTTTTGCGATATTAAAACATCCTACTCTATCGCCACTGGTAACCCAAGCCAGCAGTTTTTCAGAAGCTTTTCTAGGCCGTTGCCTAAGGTGCCTTTGCTTTAATTCTTGATACTACCATTCTAACAGATTATTGTTACAGTGCACATCAAGATTGTCTAACTTTACGCAACGTTTTTTAGAACGTTCCAAATTATTCCAAATGTTCTAAAATTGTGCTAAGTTCTTCAATAGCCATCTTACGCATGCTATAGTACGAACTCTTGCTGATAGCTAGTTTGTCACAGATATCATCTACATACAACTTAGTAATGTAAGTCATTCTAAGGACAGACCTACTTTTTGGATTTTTAAGCCTGTTGATCATTCTACCTAATTCAAGTTTCCTATTGATAACCTCTTTAGTATCCTGTTCTATAGCCTCTTTCATCACGACAAGCTGAGTATAGACGTCATCAACTTTTCTAGCTTGTCCGCCTTGAACTTTGACATCAGTCCACTTAGGGCTCGAGAGCAAACCTGCCTCAAGCTCATTGATTTCATCTATACGGCTTTGAATGTCCATGTCCAGATCCTGCAGCTCTTTCAAGAGCTCTTTAGCCTTGTTCACTCTCTATCTCCTTTTTGTGATATAATAATATTATTGAGATTATAGCTGAGACAGAGAGTGTCTTGGCTTTTTTAATGTGCAAATTCGTTGACCAGGTCACAGATAAAGAACTTCCAATCAGACTCCCTAAAGGTCAAGAAACGATCTGTAGTAAGATTTCTAAGTCTTTTATAGAAAAGCATCTTTAGTTGAATTGACTCACCAACAGTAAGGAAGATGCCAGGAAAGCGATACATTGAAATCACTCTATTCCCGTATCCAGAAATATCTAAATGTATTATTATTTCTGGATATGAACGCCCGACTTTAGCTTCAACTCCGAGCTCAACTTTAACCTCTTCCACAATTGGAGCTACGTTAAAAATTGGTCGTGCAGAAAATAATTGCGACGGTGTTTCTTGCCTTTTTCCTGAATACGGATATTTTTTAGGTCTCATAATCTCACCTCGTCTCCAATCCTTAAAGTTTCGTAGCTTGTTTGAGTAACTACGAAAATGCCGTAATTCTGTATTGTGATTGTGTAGAGTTCACCAATCTTCTCCTTGTGGACGACTCTACCTTTGATTTCTGCGCCTTGATTATCTGCTTTGTAGATTACAATAGGGCGCTTTTCTTCTAATTTCTTAATATGGATACTCTGCCAGACATTCAATCCAGCAGACAATAATATCCATATTGCGATAAATCGTTTCATGTTCACTCCCTGTAATAGTTATAAATTTCAATAGCTGGAATTGACTCATTATAAATTGCAGAAGTAATCACCAGCTCGTTTCTCACTTCTCTCTGAAATTCTAGCAACTCCTCTATCGAATTGATTTCGATAAAATGCCCCTCTGCACCGTTCGGGAATTCTCTTTGTATTCGACCTTTAGACGCTTTATGATTAACTCCTTTAGAAAGCCAATTGCCTTCCATCCAAGAAAATCGCTTATCAAATTCTTCAAATGTCGAACAGGTTCTAACTTCTATTTTTGTGTATTTTTTAATTGTGGTGTTAGGAATTCGTTTTTCAACTTCCCCTGACGTGCTCGTTAATAAAAACTCCATCACTCCAACTCCTTGCTCTTTATTTCTCCAGTAAGGCTATTTTCTAAAATTTTTTCCGTAAAAGAGATATCGCCATCATACGTATGATAATCAACAGTCTTTTCAGTCCATTGACTTCTTGTGTAAGGAAATTTGTTTGGTCTTTTCATTCTTCCTCCTCGATTTTAATAACGGCCCTACCGTTTGGGTTTCGTCGTTGATGTGATGTGTAAGTGTAATACTTTAACATCCTTTCAGTAATTCCTGTTTCGCTACTGATCTGCGCTAATGTCCCAAGCGTAACAAACACATCACCCTGATATAATGCGTAGTCAGCCATCTGCTCCTCATTTCTTTAAATACTCAGGGGTTCCATAAGCTCTACCTCTACCTCTATCCGTGGATTTAGACTGTAGAACTTGCCTACATCATGTAGCGCTATCTGACCGTCATCCTGGAAGACAATCCCTGACATACTGTCATAGAGGGCTTTTTCGTAGTTATCTATGTCAGGCTTTTTGCCTACTGGGATGATTTCATCCAGGAGGGCTTGTTGGTTCTTCTTGATCTTGGAAATATACTGAGGAGGCTTGATGTAAAATCTAAGCTTTGCCCTCAGAGCTCCCTCAAGGATAGGCTGACCCATGTACTGATTAGCAATGAGCAGCTGACAATGATTGCGCCAGGCTTTCATGCCCTTATCTTCATAAGTCGTGGTAAAACTCCCACGCTTTGCAAACCTTGGCCGTGATTGAGGTTTAGGCTCAATGTTCAGGGTCAATTTCATTCAAGAGCCCCCTTAAATCCTGCCATCTCAAAGAGATTTTCTCTGTTTTCGTTTACGAACTCAAAGAATTTTTTAACCTCTTGTAGCGTCTTGATGTTACTCTTGACTCGTGTTAATGAGGTGAAAAATACATCATTTTTGGGAATTGCCTGAACTTTGCACTTGTAGACTGGTTCAAAAAGGTCGCCATTTTCGTCTAGTGTGGGTGCGGCGTCTTTGTTATCAAAGCTAATGCTCATATCATAATTTAGGGTCGTAACAACCTCTATTTTTTGTTTCTCAATGATGATAGCAATACGTTCTGTCACATTGATTTTACTTGCCATGTTCTTTCTCCTGTAGAAATTTATTGTAAACCTTAGTGAAAATCTCTATTACTAGGTTTTGTGGAATATTTGACCGTTCGTTGTATGACTTAGAGAATTTTCCCCATTCAATTTCTTGCTTGATAATGTCATTTTTAAGACCTAAATCAAGATTACTAGCAAACTTTGTGGGTTTCTGCAAAGGGTAGTCATAATTGTTGTAGCGTGTGAGGTTGAGATGTGGGAGCTTGAAATCCATGACATCCTCAATATATTTCCACAAGCGCCCACTTGCTGGGTTCTCTATGATGAAATACTTAGGTTGATACTTTTTTATGATCTCAATAGTATTGAAAGCACAAAGCTCCCCATTTACCCTTTTCATAAATTGACGGTCATACTGATAATTTATATAGGCTTTCTCGTAGTCAGAGGCGTTCCTGATCGTAAACATGCTAGGCTCCCTTTGTGGAGCAAAGAGGCTATCTGAGAGGTCTTCTTGTTTCCAGCAAGCGTTACCCTCGCACATAGCACTAGCATTACTCCAGCTCTCACATGGTGGACTAGCTATGATTAGGTCAGGTTTTGGCAACTTGTCAAGTTCGTCAAAAAGTGTGTTGTCTCCAAACAAGCGCCCATAGTCAGCAAGGTTCAAATTTATAAAATGATCGTTCTTGTTTTCTATGTCTATTCCGATTGGATAGATGTCAATGTTCGCCCCCCCCGAACTATTCAGAGCTTTAACACCTTTTGTATAGCTGCCATTCCCACTGTCAAACAATGCCCAAACGGTCATTTTATTATCTGACATCTATACCTCCTAAAACGGCAAGCCGTCATCTGGTAGATCAAATGGGTTAGGATCGGCAAAAGGTGAGCTATTTCCATTTTGGAAACTGTTGCCTTGCCCTTGTCCGTGCTGACTGTTGCGACTTTCTAGCAGATCGACGCTCTCAGCGACTACCTCGGTCACATATCTGCGCTGACCGTCTTTCTCGTAACTCCTGACTTGTATGCGTCCAATGATCCCAATAAGTGAGCCCTTGCTGCAATACTGAGCAATGATGTCAGCTGTACCTCTCCACGCTTGGAAATTGATAAAATCAGCCTCACGCTCTCCATTTTCGTTCTTGAAATTGCGATTGACCGCAAGTGTACCCTGCAAACTAGATACGTTGTTAGGCGTTTTGCGTAGATCAGGAGGCGCTACAAACCTCCCAACCAGTGTGACGTTATTGATCATCTGTTTTGTCCTCTCTAGCGCTACGCTCTCCCAAGAGATAGCCTAAAAACATCCATAGGATAGCCATCCCAATCTCTTTGATAAAATCATTCATTTTCTTTCCTCTCCCCTCTTGGATTTTCCCACCATTCGACCAGTTCGTCATGATGGGCGATCAGGTACTCGTCAAAGTCTTCAAATTGACGGATGGCCCATTTTAAGCGTTGGGTATCTTCTCCACGTCGTGAGCAGTACCCACTCACTTTAAAAATTGGAGTAATCTCACTCACAATGCGAGGGCTCAGGTCATCAATATTTACAGTTTTGTAATTTTTAATTTCAAAATCTAAGATAAACTCATCCCCTAGGTTGTGGATAACCTGCAATCTCTTGCCGTCTGAGTAGATGGCTACGCTGTCAGTTACTTTTCTGATGTCCATGCTTACCACCCACATTGCTCATTGAGCTCAGCCTGAGTTAATGGCTCGATACGTTGATAACCGCTGACTTGATAGTTTTCCTTAAATTTAAACCCTGCTTGTTCAAGAGTAGCCTTGAAACGGTCTTTTTCGCCTGTATCTACAAAATACACCTCTAAAGTCATTTTTTGGGTATATCGTTTTAGGTCGTTTTCAGCCCCTCTAAGAGCGTTAGGCTCATTTTGGGGGATTTGTTCACCGTCCAAGATTTCGCCTGTCTCTGGGTCAAAATTCGGGGTCTCGGTTGATTTTGGAGCCTGTTCCTGCTGTTTATTTTGTTGAGCTGCTAAAAGCTCCTGATTAGCTCGCTCTGCTCGTTCTTGAGCTTGTCTGAGTTCTTCCTTTTGCTTTTCAAATTCATAATCAGCTTTAATTTGTTCAAAGACCTCAGCAAGAGTCAAGTCTTTCAGCTGTCTAATGTAAGGTGAGTCAGTCATGCCGTACTCAGCACATAACCCTGAAATAGCTGACTTAGCCTTTTCAAATTCTTGCTGTTTCTGATACTCAAATGTGACCATGTCATCAAGTGACTTCATAGTAGCTTTTTTAAGTGTCACGCCGTCTGCCATAAAATCACCAGCCTTGACATACTCAAGGGCCTTTTCATCAAAGAGGCGAGGGTCCAGCATGTACTCAGCCGATTTGTTGGCTAGATAGCCTTTGACCGTGTCAATTCGGACAGCCTTTTGATGTTCTTCAAACTCTTTGACATCACTAGCAATCTTAGTAATGATGTCTTTTAAGGGCTGGATGGCATTCTTGACATACTTGTCAAATTCGTCAGCTGGTTCAGATAAGACTTTCTTATTCCTGATCCGTTCATCAGAAACCTGCTTATCTAATTTTCGTAGATCGGCAAGTGTCTGCTTGTCATCCTTGATGGTTGCAGCTGTAACCGTGTAATTTTGATACTTAGTCACAACCTCATTGATATTCTGCTCAAATTTCTCACGATCAATAATTTCAACCTGTGCCTGTGTCACTTTAACCTGTAATTCTTGCATGTTGTCCTCCTAATATTCAAGTTCACTGCCTAGCAACTCGCCCTGGATTGGCTCCTCAGTTTGAGCAGGTTCAGGATCTGTGTGGGCTTGCTCTTTGTTAAATTGCTCAATCTGAGCCATCTTGCGTGCAATCACATCCTCTTTGCTCTCTTGAGGTGTCACATCCTTGATACGGTCAAATGTTTCTCCGCCGTCGTCCTCTGTGTACATATTCCCCAAATCCTCAGGAAAAGCCTCTCTAAGAGCGTTTACTAGGGCTGTTTTTCTGATCATAGTAGCTGGCATGCTGTTCCAGGTGCTTTGTTTCTTGTTGTATTCTTCAAGAGATACCTGAATTTCTACAGGTACTTTGAAATTTTTACGATAAACTCTAGCCCAACCGCCTACCAAAGTATCACCTGGTAGCATAAGAGCCCCTTTGCGTTCGTGCATAACGCCATCTTTATCTACAGCAACCACGCCAGCCTCAAATCCCTCATAGTTTTTGCTCTGGGCTGCACGTTTCAAGAAAGCCTCTTTAGAGACAATCAAGCTAAACTCTGTCCCTCCATTGCGGTTTTTATAGGCTACAATGTAGACCTCGTTGGCTAGAGGGTTTAGGTTACGCCCTTTGATAAGTGACAAAGCTTGTCCCACCTGTTTCTCAGTAAGTAAATTCTGAGGATCAAAGTAACGTTTGATGTCTTCAAATGTCCAGTCAAGAGCATTGACAGAAATGTCACGTTTAGCCTGTTGTGTTGATAATTGATTATTAGTCATTTTCTTCTACCTCTGTTGTGTTTTAAGTTCCAATTTTCACGCTTTAAGCGGTTATTTTCGTTCATAAGTGAGACTATTTTGTCCTGTTGCTCGTTAATAATAACGCCCAACTCGTAACAAGTCTCTAACTGCCTCTTTCTCCAGTGGGCATTGTCCTCATAGTGCTCTCTATTCATAGGCTAACAATCTCCTACATAGATCCATTGACCAGCGCTGAAAATCCAATCAGCTGGGTCACGGTCTTCCTTGGGTTCAGGAGGCTGCAAGTAGTCACGGTCATAGTCAAAGGTGCCAAATAGTCCTCTGTCCATTGATTGCCTCCTTAGTTAGCCATATCTTGATAGACACCAATTAGGCGCTGCTGCATTGCGACTGTATCAGCGTACTGTCTGCGACTACGTCCAAGTTCCATGTTTTCCTCAGAGAGCTCTTTTAATAAGTCGTTTTGTTGTTTGATGATGGCTTTAAGCTGTTTGTTTTCGGCTTGGAGGGTTCTGACATCAATTAGATTGCTGTTTGATTTTGATTGTCCATCACCCCAAAGGTCATCTAGTCCAAAAAATTCTTTCAACTTGTCTAACATTATTCTTCCTCCTCATCACTTTCTGCCATATTTTTCTCAATAGCCTCTTTTGGACTCATACCATTCAATACATCCTTGATAGCGTGTGAAACATCGTGGATTGCGTTTATTGAGAATTTTAGCTCATCTGGTAAGTCTAAAAATTTCAAAGTTAGAAATCCTAACATAGATAGTTTATGTAGTTCTTCTTGCAATTTTTCTACACGTTCAATTTTTTCTTGTTGTGCTTTGATAATTTTGTCTTTGTCAATCATGATTTTTCTCCTGTGGATAACTCAGTTATCCTTTTCTTTATTTAGATTAGTAGTAGTTTGTTGTTTTATTAGTACTTATTATTAAGTTAGTACTTGTTATATAATTAGTATTTATTAGAGGGCAATTTTACACATGGCAATTTTACACATGGCAATTTTACACATGGCAATATTTTCCAACTGTATTTTTAAGTTATCCCCTCGCCTGTGGATAATTCCCTCTCTAAATTCTCTTTTAGATATTCAAAGTAGCTATCTGAGATGGGTACATCTGAGAAAAACCTGTGAACCGTGACGCCCTTGCCCCTACCAAGACCTAAGCGGTAGACTCTGAGGTAGCCAGTTTTCTCTAAAAGTTTAAAGTGTTCATCTACAGTACGCCTACTAATTCCTAGACGCTTTGCGATTTCCTCAGGATAGACTACCCAGTCCTCTTTGTTTGTCAAGATTACAGCTAAAATCCCAATCGTAGCTGGTTTTAGTTGTTTGTCTTGAGTGAAAGCGTTATTGAGAGATGTGTAGTTTTCGTGCGTATTCCTGATTATGTACTGCATACCTCATATTTAAGCCCCTTTCTGTAACTCTTACTTGTGCAATCCTAAAATGATGTCATAGTAGGAATGACTAGCAGGGATGACATATCCTGTCAGATCGTCAACTTGAGAACCATCTACCATGATGTTTACAATCCGTGGCTCCCATTTCTTTTTTACTGTTTTCATGATATAATTACCTCGTAAATGTTTTACTGAGTCCCTCAATGGAATTGCCGTTCCGGAGGGGCTTTTTTGCTAACCTGTTAGGTATTCCTGATTTAGAAACTTATTGATGAAATATTGCTGACCCTTACCAGTGACAAGTGGTGTCTTGCTAACTGTGATGTGGCCGTCAGCGTGTGTGATACTGGTTTCTTTGACTCTGATGAGTCCCATTTCTACGCTCTTTTGTGTAGGCATGTTCCAGTCACGCCCATTGCGCTTGATAAGATAGCCATGAGCTCTGAGCCAATTAAATAAGCGATTAGCTCCCATGTCTATTCCATTCTGTTTGAGTAGCTTAGCAAGCTCTCCAACTAGGATAGATGTGTGGCTTGCACTAACTGCCTCAGCAAAGAGTACTTTAGGACGATCAGCCTCAATCTGAGCCTCCAGCTTGTGGACTTTCTGATCAGCCATGAGCAAGGCTCTTGCCATGATTTTCTCAGGGCTATTAAAGTCTTTTTCTACTTGTATAAAGTATTGTCTGACTTGTTTACCTCGTTCCGTTCGCTGTATCATGGCAATTTCTTTGGCCATGTCTAGCTTGATGATGTGGTCTACTTTGTTGTGACCTCCTCGCCCTGTTTGCTTCACAAAATTGTTAAGCAAAAAATCTTGATTTTCTGTGAAACCATACTCAACCATTCTGTCAAACCACATTGAGTAAGGGGTCTTGACATCTAAAGCCTCATGTAGTTGTCTACCTGAAATCACTGGCTCATGATTGTCATTTAGTGTAACCTCAATAAGTTCATTCATATTTGCTCCTTTCTTTGTTGTTGTTTTCGCAACTTTTAGAGTAAAAAAATACTGCTAGAAATCCTCCATCTTGATACCTAGCAATTCTGCCAGCTTGCTTGCCTCTGAGAATGTAAAATCTCGCCCTTTGTATCGGTTGAGCTTTACACTCAATGTTGACTTATCCATCCCTAACTTATCAGCAATATCATTCTGTTTCAATCCTTTTGAGACAATGATACCCTTTAAATTATGGTATGGTTTATCTAATTCCAATACACCTGCCATAGACATCTCCTTTCTTTTTTGTTGCGTTTTCGCAACCTTGATGATTTTAGTATACACCTTTATTTTTTCGTTGTCAACAACTTTTTTTATTTTTTTTAAAAATATTTGTGTTTTCGCAACTTTTATGGTATTCTATCTATAGAAAAGGAGCAACAACTATGATAGGAAATAAAATAAAAGAGCTTAGAAAAAGCCATAATCTAACTCTTGAGGAGTTAGCTGATACTCTTAATAAAGAATATCCTGACACTATCAATTTTAACAAGGGTAGAATTTCAAAATGGGAGAATAATAAAGAGGAGCCACGGCTCTCATCTGTCAAAATCCTTGCTGATTTCTTTGATGTGCCATTAGATTATTTTAATGGCATTGATTTAGAACAAGCTGAAATCTTACCAATCTATAGCAAACTCTCAAAGGAAAGACAAGAAAAAGTCTTGGATTATGCTCAGGTTCAACTTGAGGAGCAAGAGAGTGCTACCCCTCTATCCATTTTTGAAAAGTCTCAGGAAGATTTTGTCACAGCTTATGTTGAGGGTTTAGTAGCTGCAGGCCATGGAACTTTTCAAGAGGATAATTTACACATGGAGGTTAAACTCAGAGCTAGTGATGTACCTGAGAGTTATGACACTATTGCTAAAGTAGCTGGAGACTCAATGGAGCCTCTTATAGAAGATAATGACCTACTTTTTATCAAGGTAAACAGCCAGGTTGAGGTCAATTCCATTGGTATTTTCCAAGTAAACGGCAAGAATTTTGTCAAAAAGCTAAAAAGAGATTATGATGGACGCTGGTACTTGCAAAGTTTAAATAGTGGATACGAGGAAATCCACTTGTCAGAAAACGACGACATCCGAACAATCGGAGAGGTCGTAGATATTTACAAGGTTTAAAAAATTAGAGAGGTATAATATAATGGGATTTTTTGATAGCGCAGAAATGAAAGAGGCTAAACGCCAATACAAAGAAGAAATGAAACAGTTAGCTGAGGCTATGCGACCTACAGGTAAAATCTTTATGTGTGCCAAGTGGGATGATAACTTAAGAGTCATCTCTCTTGGTTCAATGGGATTGGGTACCATTGTTAAGTACGACACAATAAAAGATATACAGGTCTTTGAGTCCGTCAAAGAGGTTACTTCTACAAAATCAAAGGGCGAAGAAAAGCGCAAGGGCGTTATGACTAGAGCAGCCGTGGGCACTATCCTCATGCCAGGAGTTGGAACTTTGGCGGGTGCGTTGACAGCTAAGAAACAATCCACAGGGGAGAATGAGACTGTAACTAGTCAGCAAGTAACTAGAACTATTGTACTGACTAGGGATGACCCTTTCAAAACAGTTCTAAACGTGCCTTACAATGCTGAGCTAGAGGTTAAGTTACGTAGTATCCTAGCTGAAAATCTCAGTCAAACAGCACCAGTTGAACAAATTGCAGAGGTTCCAAAAGTTGAGGAAACTATATCAAGTATATCTGTTGCTGATGAGCTAATGAAACTAAAAGAACTACTAGACGCTGGTGTTCTGACACAGGAAGAATTTACAGCACAAAAACAGCGACTTTTACAATAAAAACAAAAAAGCCCCACGCTCTCAAACTTTGGCGAGTCTGAGCGTGAGGCAAGATGTATAGAAAGATAGGCATTAAAAAGCCCTCTTTTCTATACCCTATTTTATCAAAAAGGGGGTACAAAAGCAATGAAATCAACAAATAAGGTGGCAATATATGTCAGAGTATCCACTACCTCACAGGCTGAGGAGGGGTACTCGATAGAGGAACAGATAGACAAATTAGAGTCCTACTGCAAAATTAAGGACTGGACGGTTTACAAAGTATATACTGATGGAGGTTTTTCAGGCTCTAATACTGAAAGACCAGCGCTAGAGAGGCTTATCAAAGACGCTGACAAGAAAAAATTTGATACAGTCTTAGTCTACAAGCTAGACCGTCTCAGTCGTAGTCAGAAAGATACACTATTCTTGATTGAGGATGTATTCATCAAGAACGGGATTGAATTTTTGAGTTTGCAAGAGAATTTTGACACCTCTACACCGTTTGGAAAAGCCATGATCGGCCTCTTGAGTGTCTTTGCTCAGCTGGAGCGTGAACAGATAAAGGAGCGCATGCAGCTTGGCAAGTTAGGACGTGCCAAGGCTGGAAAGTCCATGATGTGGGCTATAACGTCATACGGCTATGATTATCACAAAGAAACAGGCACCATGACCATCAACCCAGTCCAGTCACTAGCTATCAAATTCATTTTTGAGAGTTATCTATCAGGTAGGTCAATCACTAAGCTCAGAGATGACCTTAATGAGAAATACCCAAAAGAAAAGCCCTGGAACTACAGAGCTGTCAGAAAAATCCTAGACAACCCTGTCTACTGCGGGTACAATCAATACCTGGGAGAAATCTACAAAGGCAATCATGAGCCTATCATTTCAAAAGAAACCTATGACAAGACACAGGAAGAACTAAAGATCAGACAAAGGACGGCACTTGAAAACTTAAATCCTCGGCCATTCCAGGCAAAGTATATGCTTTCAGGTATTGGCCAATGTGGCTACTGTCTAGCTCCCTTAAAAATCATAATGGGTGTAAAGAGGAAAGATGGCACTAGATTTGTAAAATACGAGTGCCACCAAAGACACCCTAGAAAAACAATCGGAGCCACTACCTACAATGGCAACAAAAAATGTGACTCAGGCTTTTACTACAAGGATGACCTTGAGGCCTATGTCTTACAAGAGGTCAATAAGTTGCAGCATGACTCTGAATACTTAGAGACAATCTTCTCAGACAATCGCAAAGAGTCCATAGATCGTGAGAGCTATCAGAAACAGATTAGAGAATTATCTAAGAAACTGAGCAGGCTCAATGACCTCTATATAGATGACAGAATTACCCTAGAAGAACTACAGAGCAAGTCAAGAGAATTTCTAAGCATGAGAGCCTTGCTAGAAAAAGAGCTAGAGGATGACCCAGCACTCAAACAAGAGGAAACTAAAAATACTATCAAGCAATCTCTAAGCAAGGGAGACATCTACAAGATGGACTATGAGTCTCAAAAGACCATAGTCAGAGCCTTGATCAGAAAAGTGCAAGTCACAGCTGATAGCATTGTCATCAAGTGGAGAATATAGAGAGAGTTTTACTATCCCTCATTTCTACAAGAGTGAAACCTTTTACCGTAGCTTCTTTTAATTTCATCAACATCTTTTTCATCTAAAAATTTACCTCCATATTTTGATACATCGGCAGCAACATAGCTGCGTACAATAAAACGATTAGTAGGGCTACAAAAATAAAGACCAGTGGTTGAACAAGGTTCATGGTCCGATTGACTCGGGTAAAGAAGGATTCCCAGGTTTTTTCCGCATAGATTTCCAATTCGCTTCCCAACTTGGATTTAACCTCTCCATATTCAATGATTAATC
>ERZ772972.52-NODE-52-length-36665-cov-6.012620_pt1 | contig 36665 bp, 31 predicted proteins | sample MGYA00580673_ERZ772972 | MGnify/ENA primary metagenome ERZ772972 (study PRJEB29015, sample SAMEA2738051) | human oral metagenome | biome: human oral; feature: human-associated habitat; material: saliva | place: China | collected 2229 ... | reverse complement strand
AACAGGACTAATGCTTTTGCACTAGCCCGAGTACCTCAACAACAAAGCAAATTGATTAAACTTAGCTGTTTTCATGTTTGACTTTCTCCTTCGTTTGATATCTTGTTTAGTATTTTAGCATAGGGAAAAATCCTTGTCAAGAAAAAATTGGATATTTTCTGAAAATTTCTTCAGTAAAAAATATTTCATAAATTGAAAATTCTTGAAATGTTTCATTTTTTAAAAGTTAATTTCCAACTTGTTTCTATCAATTCCAGTACTTCTTCATCTGATAAAGTATCATCAAGCGCCACACTAATCCAGTAACGTTTGTTCATATGAAAGGCTGGATAAATGCCCCTTTGTGTCAGTAAGGCAGTGACACAATCATGTTTAAGATTGACTGCTTCTACAAGACCTTCTTTTCCTTTATCAAGCTTGTCCCAAGATATTTTCATCAAGACGGCATACCACTTTTGACTTTCTTCATGTCGTAATACTGCCGTATCAGGAGATTTCTCCCACAAATACTCCAGCTGATTACCATACTTTTCCTGAACTTGAGCCATGATTCGCTTAGTCTGAGGACAGATAAAATCTTGAACAGCAAAACAGCTCTTTCGAATCTGATAGAGAATCCCTAGACAGGCTTCCCTCACATTTCCGACAAAAACTCCCCTCATAGTTTCCATATGAACCTGAGGATAGAGGTCACCAGTCTCCTGATCAAAGACTTGAAATCTCACATTATCAGCAGTGATGGATACAGTCATGACAAAGTCACCTTGCAAAATCTGGCAACTATAGGTCCAAACTCCCCCATTTTCTACAAAACCAAAAGCTTGAGCCTTTTCTTGATTAAACTGATAGGATTTAAAAATTTCAAACATAAGTGAAAACTGCTACCCTAAGCAGCAGTTCCTTTCTATTTTTTAAAAAACAACCTTAGTACCATGTAGTTGTGTCACTCCCAGTTGGTCGATAAAGGTTTGACGGTTGTCCATGTCAATCCCTCCACCTGGTAAGATTTCAATTTTTCCACTAGCGTGTTCTAAAATTCTGTGATAATGGTTAAAGCGTTTTTCTAAGGAGTCACCAGACACACCCGCACGAGTCAGGATTCGAGTGACACCAGCTTGACTAAGCCAGTCAATGGCTTCCAACTGATCTTCATCACCCAATTCATCAAAGGCCATGTGGAAGACAATTTCCATTCCTTTTGATGCGGCAATTAACTTTTCAAGATTAGCCTTATCCAATTTCTTATCAGCAGTTAAAGCCCCAAATACAACTCCTTGACTTCCAGCCTGAGCAGTCAACCGAATGTCTTCTAGCATGATAGCAATTTCTAGGTCATTATAGACAAAGTCGCCACCACGTGGACGAATCATGGTCATAATGGTCGTATCATAGTTAGCTGCCAGTTCAACCGCTGCCTTAGTCACTCCATAGCTTGGAGTTGTTCCTCCCACTGCTAGATTATCACAGAGTTCGATTCGACGAGCTCCAGCCTCCATAGCTTTTTCAAGCATGGTCACATTTTCAGCACAAAATTCGTAAATCATTTGATTCTCCTTGAAGATTACTTTGAATTTATTATATCATATTATTGTGAATATACTTTCATTTATATCAAGGAAAACAGTGACTATTTTTATTCTTTATCAGGAATGACCTTGAAGAGATAATAAGTGATAAAGATGGTCAAGGCTCCCAGACCGATTTTGACTGGTAAAAGAGGAGCAAAATAAATGGAAATTCCCATGAGAATATAGATAGAGACGATAATCTTTTTCTTACGTTCACGCGCAATAGACTTAGTCTCACGAAAATCAGCTACATAGGTTTGGTATAGCTTTGTGTGATATAACCAATTTTCAAATCGTTTAGAAGATTTAGAAAAACAAGCAATAGACAACAAAAGAAAGGGAGTTGTGGGCAACAAAGGTAAAACAACCCCAACAATAGCTAAGGCAAGTGATAAAAAACCAATTATCAGATAGATAATACGCATAACTTCTCCTAGTTAAAATAATCTTCTTCTAGTTTCGCATACAATGATGAATTTTGTCAAGTTCTAACCCAAAAGAGCCTGAAATTCCTTTCAGGACTCTCCTCTTATTTAATCTTTTCTTCTTCGTAGTCACCTTTGCTACAAACAATTTGTTTGCCTCCACCACGGACTTTTTTCTCCATGAGGAAGTTGCTACATTTTGGACAATCACGTCCAACTGGCTTATCCCAAGAGGTGAATTCACAATCTGGATAGCGATTGCAACCATAGAAGATACGATTGCGTTTGGTTTTACGTTCAATGATTTGTCCTTGATGACAACTTGGACACTCAACTCCGATTTCTTTCACAATTGCTTGGGTATGGCGACAATCTGGGAAATTGCTACAAGCGTAGAACTTCCCGAAACGACCAAGTTTGATGACCATTGGACTACCACACACTTCACAGTCAAAGCCAGCTGGTTCATCCTTAATCTGGATTTTTTCCATTTCTTCTTCAGCCTTAGCGACTTCTTTAGAGAATGGTTTGTAAAAGGCATCAATGACACGTTGCCACTGCTCTTTTCCAACTTCGACATCATCGAGTCTACCTTCCATTTCAGCTGTAAAGGTAACATTAACAATATCAGGAAAATATTCAATGATTAGTTTATTGACAATTTCACCTAACTCAGTCGGTTCAAAACGTTTAGCCGCAAGACGGACATAGTAACGTTTTTGGATGGTTTCAATAGTTGGTGCATAAGTTGAAGGACGTCCAACTCCATTTTCTTCCAAGGTCTTGATTAGACTTGCTTCAGAATAACGTGCTGGTGGTTGGGTAAAATGTTGTTCTGGCTTGCTGTTAACCTGCTTAACCACATCTCCAACAGCCATATCTGGTAACATCTTATTCTTATCAGAATCATTATAAATAGCAAGATAGCCATCAAACTTAACCTGACTACCATTGGCAGCAAACTGCACACCATTTTGAGAGAGCTTAACAGCCATCGTATCAAAGATAGCAGCTGTCATCTGACTAGCAACAAAACGATTCCATATGAGCGTGTAAAGTTTTAGCTGGTCTTTATTTAAATACTTAGCAATACTTTCTGGAGTATGAAAGACACTTGAAGGACGAATAGCTTCGTGGGCATCTTGAGCACCTGAAGCATTTTTGACCTTGCTACCATGCTTAGAATACTTGCTACCAAAACGATCAGTAATAAAACTTGCTGCTTCATTCTGCGCTACAGGACTAATACGAGTCGAATCGGTACGCATATAGGTAATCAAACCTTGAACACCAGACCCGATATTAATCCCTTCATAGAGCTGCTGAGCCACCATCATGGTTTTACGAGTACGGAAATTGATTTTATTAGCAGCATCCATCTGCATAGTAGACGTCGTGTATGGTAGTGGAGCATTTCGTTTGCGCTCCTTTTTATCTACCTGATCCACTGTAAAGTCCTTACTAGTCAGATGAGACAAGACTTCTTTAACTTCTTCGTTAGTGGACAATTTTTTCTTCTTGCCATTTACACCATAGAAAGAAGCCTGAAATTGCTTGCTTCCCTTTTTGAATACTCCATCAATAGTCCAATATTCTTCAGGCTGAAAGTTATTGATTTCATTCTCTCGGTCAATGATGAGCTTGAGGGCTACGGATTGCACGCGTCCTGCTGATAAGCCCTTCTTCACTTTTTTCCATAAGATAGGAGAGATAGAATAACCTACCAAACGGTCTAAGATACGACGAGCCTGTTGGGCATCAACCAAGTCCATATCAATCTTGCGAGGTTCCTTAAAGGCATTTTTAACGGCATCCTTGGTAATTTCATTGAATACAACACGGTTTGTATCATTCTCATCCAAATCAAGGATATGAGCCAAATGCCAAGAAATGGCTTCTCCTTCACGGTCCGGGTCACTCGCTAGGAAAACTTTATTTGCTTTTCTAGCTTCTTTTTTTAAATCATTAATCAAAGAACCTTTCCCACGAATATTGATATACTGCGGTTCATAGTTGTTTTCAATGTCGACAGACATGCTTGATTTTTTCAAATCACGGATATGACCGACACTGGCTAATACCTTATAATTTCTACCTAAATATTTTTCAATCGTTTTAGCCTTAGCAGGAGACTCCACGATAACTAAATTTTTCTTAACTGCTGATTTTTTCTTTTTTGTTGCCGTAGCCACAATATCACACCTTTTCAAAGTAATAAACTTTATAAAGTGTAAACCATTTTTAATAACCTGTCAAGACTTAGCACTTATATATAGAAGAAAACTTTCATCAACTTCCTTTTTCTTTATTAAAATTCAAACTCAGATAGAACATCCTTCCCACTGGTAACTAATTTTGCACCTTCTTGAATTAAATGATGACAGCCGTCTGACCGACCGTCTAAAATCCCACCTGGTATAGCAAAGACGTCTCTTCCTTCTTCCATGGCACGTTCACAAGTAATCAAACTTCCTGAACGCATCTTGGCTTCCGCTACAATGATACCTCTACAGAGTCCCGCAATGATTCTATTACGAGCTGGAAAATGAAATTTAAGAGGTTGCTCACCAGGTCCGTACTCACTGAGAAGCAGATGGTCATTACCGATATAGTCTTGCAAACGTTTATTGGCTTTAGGATAAAACACATCTAGACCTGTCCCAATTACAGCAATGGTTTTTCCGCCATTCTGAAGAGCTGCCATATGAGCTGCTGTATCGATACCCTTGGCTAATCCACTAACAATAACCAATTCATTTTCTAATCCCTGAATAACTTTCTGAACTGATTTAGCTCCCTGGCTACTACAATCTCTACTTCCTACAACAGCGACCTTTGGAAGTTTTAATAGATCCAGATTTCCTTTGTAAAATAAGAGCGCAGGTGCATCATATATTTCACACAAATCAAAAGGATAACAGTCATCAAGAATCGAAAATGATGGAAACTTATTGAACTCTTTCTTCAAATGCGCATCATCTATCTGAAAATAGCGTTCCATAAATACCGCTGGATTACGGTAGCCTGAAACCTCTGCTATATCTCCCAATAAAAGTTCTTGATCATAGGTTTCGCCATGTTCCAAGACAGTTAGGATTTGCTGATTAGTCAGCCCTGATTTTCTTAATTTATAAATTTCATAGTTTGTAATTTTCATAATTTACTCCAATTCTTTTTCTATTCATTTATTTATTCGTAAAAAATTAAAAACATCTAACAATTTTGTCAGATGCTGAAAAATTTAATTTTCATTTGCTAGAATTTCTTCTAATTTATGGTAATCTTTGACACTATCGATTTCATAGATGCTATTGCCTTCTAATTCTTCAACATAGACATCTAATTCCTTGATATTATCCTTAACCATATTGTCCCAATATAAGTCTACGAATTCACCGCTTTCGTATGCTTTATCGATAAAACTGATAATCTTTTGTGCAGTTGGTTCATCCCAGAAAGAAACACCGCTTAAAATACGACCAGCTTTGCTATCAACAATAATATCTCGAACCTTGTAGTCATCTCCATAAACTAAGAACCATTCATTGGTACAGTCTTCCCGATAGACACTAAAGTATGTTGAGCGAGTCAAATCATTGCGGAACATGTTTTTAAAAAGATAATTATCAGCATCAATAACATAACTATTGGCCAATTCCTCTTTTACTATATAAAGAGAATAGAAGTTATTATAATCAGCATATTTGTCATTAAAGATAAGTCGAACACCATACTTTTCTTTCAAATAGTCAAATTGTTCTTTCAAATAACCTACAACAATAATTATATCATGAATTCCTTTTTCTTTGAGAAACTCAATCTGATATTCTATTAAGGGTTTTTGATTTACTTTCACCAAGGCTTTTGGTGTATTGTCCGTCATAGGACGCAGACGAGTTCCCAATCCCGCTGCTAAAATGATTGCTTTCACTCGAATCTCCTTTATTCTTTAATAATAATATAAACACCAGCTATCACTACAAGTGATGTAATAATTGTCAGCCAATCAAGAGGTGTCCCCAAGAAAAGGGCTGAGAATAATACTGTCCAAACTACATAACTAACATTCAATCCTGTTGCCTTCGCAGGTTGCAAACGATTAATAGCAATATAGTAAGCCAAGTAAGAAATCATATTGAATGTAGCGAAGACAAGCATTAGTCCCAATAATTGTAGATTAGCTACTTCTCCAAATGTATGATGAGAGAATAGTACAATTACTAGATAGGATAAGAAAGAAGTTACTTGTCGGATTAAAAGGGCTTCAATCTCACTTAATTCACTTTCCATGGCAAAGGAACTTAAGACACTTTCACTACCCCAAGCAATAGCACAGACTAAGGCACAAAGAATTCCAATATAAAACGAATTCACTTGTTCTACCTTATAAGTCTGGGCAATAATCGCTGCAATGATTAAAAAGACTCCAAATACCGTATTTTTTGAAATTTTATGCTTTAAAAAGAAGAAGGCTAGTAACACAGAAACTGCAGGATAGATGGCTGAGACTGAAGAAGCTAAGGAACTACCTATATACTTAACTGCATAAAGATTAGCCTGCATTCCAATAGGTCCAGCTAAAAGCGCTCCAATAATAACACTAACATTTCGAATGTTAGTAAAAATTGACAAGCGAACCTTACCTTCTCTAATTAACAGAAAAGCTAACAAGATAAAGATTGTTAAAAAATCATGAGCTGCAGCCACCACAAAGGGAGACAAATCTGTAAAAATAGAGAAGATAATTGCACTAATAGTCAGTCCTAGCCCCCAGAAAACACCTGAAAGAAGACCAAAAGAAACACCATTTTTATTTTTCATCCGTTCCTCCATAATATACTAAACCTTTAACCGCTCTTTGATAACGGTCAATTCCATAATCACCAAAATCAGCCCCTTGTTCTTCCTTATAAACAGTCCACAAACTCCAAATGGTATCTTGTAAAATTTTATAAATGCGAATTTTTTCACGAGATACGGGTGTTTCATTACTCTCATAATAACTAAGGAAGGTTTCTTCTTCTTGACTTGTGAAATCAGACTCTAAAAAGAGGGCAGCTAAATCCCACATAGGATCATTCATAGAGGCGTATTCCCAGTCAATCAAATACAAACGACCTTGAGGGGACTCGATAAAGTTTTCAGGAACCAAATCAATATGACAAGATTTTTTGTTAATCCCCAAATCATTTAAGCGTTTCTCTAGTGAAAAAACTTTTCTTCTAACTTCTTCATAATTAGGATAGGGAAGGCTACCTTCAATTAAGGATTCGTATTTTTTGATTTCCTCAAAAGGAGCAAATTCACCCTTTAATTCCTTCCCTGAAGAATGAATAGTTTGCAATATAGGTGCAATTTTATCTAATTTAGTCTTAATGACTATTGAATCAAGCGTTAATGCTGATTCGATATATTCATTAACCTTGATACCAGACTCAATATCAAATAAATAATTTTTTACGTCTAAGTTTAAATCTTTCAACAGTTCAAGATTATACTTTTCATCTTGACGATTGATAAGCTTTTCTGTTCCCTTACCAAAAAATTTAACAATGTACTGCTTCTTGCTTGTTATAGCTAAATAGTTTTGGTTAGTCATACCCCCAAGTTGTTCAACACTGAGGACTTCCTCTTCTTCACTAAGTAAGGAAGAAATTTTTTCTTTAATGATTTTCTCCACAATTAACCTCCAAATCTTACACTTCCCACTTAAATACTGTTTTAAAAGCAGTATTTAAATCAGTAGCAAAGACACGATGAATATCTTTGATTTCTCTTACAGGTTCTTCTAGATAAAGGATATTTTTAAGACGATTGGCAAATTTCTTAACTTCCATCATCTGGATAGCTTTTTCAAAATCGATTCGACCAGAACGTGATGATCCAATTAAGAGCAAGCCTTTTTCAAGGGCATCGCGCGTATTGATATTAACTTTATATTCGCTGACTCCCATCATTAGGATAGTTCCTTGTGGGCGAATATAACGAATCAAATCATTAATTGCCGGTCCAGTACCATCGCCACCACAGCACTCAAAAGCATGGTCAAAAGTCAAATCCTCAGGAATCATATCTGTAATATAGCACTCTTTCGCAAACGAGAAGAGTTCCAATTTTTCCCAATGACGACCAATAACAATAATCTCTGCTTCTGGAAGTGTATAGTTAATAATATTTGCAACAACGAAGGCCAAACTACCATCACCTATGACGGCGATTCGCTCCCGTTTGCTATGAGCTAAAGTCAAAAGTCTATTCATAGCATGCATACCAACACTTACAAATTCCGTAATAGCTGCAACAGTATCTTCAATATCATTGTACGCTACCACACGATCTTTAGGGAGAGAAACAAACTCTCGCATGAAACCGTCATAACCACTAGACAAGAAATAAGTTCCAGTCATGTAATTCTCATAAAACTCCTTGTCACCTTGCATGGGTGGTTGATTTGGTATCATAACAACTTTCTGTCCGACCTGATAAGTTCCAGTTGGATCTGAAATAACGGTTCCACAAGATTCATGAATCATGGCCATAGGTAGTTTTTTAGATAAAATCTTAGGGTCACGTTTTCCTTGATAGTAACGCTGATCCGCATGACAAACTGCCATATAGTTAGGACGAATAAGGATATGATTCTCCTGATCAATCACTTCTTCTTGATATTTCACATTGATAAACTTAGGCTTAGTCAGTTGATAAACTTGATTAATCATAGCGCTAGTCTTTCTCAATCATACTTTTTGCAATCTTCAAATCCGTCACAGTTGTGATTTTCAGATTAGAGTATTCACCCTTAGCCAAGGCTACATCTCTTCCTTTTATGACAAAAATCTTACAAGCATCTGTTAGGATTTCTTTTTCTTGATCAGAGAGGGAACCATACAAATCCATAAAGTCTAGGCAACGGAAAGTCTGTGGTGTTTGTCCTTGATAAAGATGAGCACGATTTGGAATATCTGTTATATACTGACCATTCGTACTTTCAACAATTGTATCTACTGCTTCAACTACTGTATCTACAGCATCATGTTCTTGCGCTAGTTTGATATTATCTTGAATCATACGAAGAGTGATAAAAGGACGAACAGAATCGTGTGTTACCACCATATCCTCAGGAGTAAGCGGACGATACTCGTTAATAGCCTCTATGATTTTTTTAATACTGGTATTTCGATCAGCACCACCTTTGGTAATGATAATTCGATCCTTATGAAGAGGCAGATATTTATCTACAAGATCCTCTGCATGAGATACCCAATCACCGTGGACACCAACTACAATTTTTTCAATACTTGGTTCCAAGACAAATTTTTCAATTGTATGAATCAAGATAGGGCGATCACCGAGTTCTAAAAATTGTTTGGGTAAATTACTGATTCCCATACGTGTACCAGTACCACCGGCAAGAATTCCTGCGTAAATCATCTCGTTGCTCCTTTTTCTTACTAAAAAACTTATTCTCACTATTATACCATAATCTAGTCCTATCACGAAATAATTATCAGACTTTCCGTTCTAGAATAGTAAATCTATAATTCTTATTAACTAATCAAATTACAGTAACTACAAGGAATTCTAGTGCATATACATGTAAATTATTGTGAAATTCCAGAGTTCTTCAGAATAATATAGTTTCCTTAAAAAAAACTTAAAGATCATTTCGGTCATATAAAAAATTAGGACTTAAATCATCCTAAACGGGTCTAAGTCCTAACTTTCTATTTCTATAATCGTTGAAGAAAAACAATCTAGTCTTCATGTTTTCACTCATTTTTCAAGAAATTTTCTGAAAATTTAATGTTTAAAATTTAAACTTTAAACTAATAATAGACTTTTAACTCCAAAATTGATAAAATAAAAAAGAAAATAAGATAAAAGGAAACTGTAAATCACCATGATGAACATGCAAAAATTGAACATACTGTTTTTAATTTTTGTAAACATCAAAAAGGTTGGTTTAAAAGGATTTTAAGTCCTTAAGATTTTTTATCCAACACTACTATTCACGCATCCAAGACAAAATCTTGGCAAAAAAATACAGTAGCAAAGAGTACACCAAACTACCACTCATTATGGGTGGTAGTTTTCTTTTCGTCTAAAATAGAGATAAAAAGATAGGTGGTAGCCTTATGCGTTACGGCTATGTTCGAGTATCTACAAGAGAACAAAATATTGATAGGCAATTTTCAGCCTTAGTAGAAAATAAATTATTAAAAGAAAATATTTTTATCGATTACGTTTCAGGAAAAGATTTTGACAGAATAGAATATCAAAAATTATTAACTATCTTGAAAGAAAATGATGAATTGGTTATTAAATCAATTGATAGGTTGGGGAGAAACTATGATGAAATTTTAGAACAATGGCAAGCAATTACTAAGAAAAAGAAAGTAAATATAACTGTTTTAGATTTCCCCTTATTAAATACAAAGAATAGCAATGATAATATCACAGGAAAACTAATCTCCGATATCGTTTTACAAGTCCTATCTTATGTGGCACAGTTTGAAAGAGAACAAATCAAACAAAGACAAATGGAAGGAATACGGGAAGCACAGAAAAAAGGGAAGAAATTCGGTAGACCAAAATTGATTGTCCCGAATAATCTCCCTGATGTGATAGCTCAATATAAGAAAAAAGAAATAACCTTACGAGAAGGTGCAGACATCTTAGGAGTATCAAAAAGCACCTTTCACAATTGGATAAAAAATTCATAGTTCTTGTCAAAAAACCTAGGATTTTTTGGACAGAAAATAAAGTCTATTTTAGAATTGTTTTCGTTAAAAAAAGGGTTCTAAAATCCAGCATTTTGGCCAATTATTATTACACTTCCATTTTATCAAGTTTGTCCAAAAAAGTCTAGGTTTTAGGACAAACTGATTACTTTACAATAAATAAGAATAGGAGATATTGCATGAATAAAGAAACAAACTAAAAAATTCACACTTACTACAGTTCTAGCACTTTCATTGTTAGGAGCTGGAAGTCTTGCACCACAATCCGTAGCCGCTAATGATAGGCTGGTTTCCACTCAAGAAATCAATGGTCAGTCTTATCATATCTTGAACTCTGAGGTAACTAGTACTTCTGCTGGTACTAGCTTAGTTGGAATTGAAGGAACTTTATTGACGCCAGATAAGCAGGCTATTTTAGACCGTATCAATGCCATTCGAAAAGAGGCGGCAGATGAAGGTAGCTGGTAAATGGTACTATGCCTATAGCTCTGGTGCCCTAGCAATCAATACGACTACCCCTGATGGCTATCGTGTCAATGCCAACGGTGAGTGGGTATAGAATAAAATTATTAAAAAATAGATAAAAAGAAAAGGAATACAAAAATTATGAAAAAAATCGTTTTAACTACTACAGCAGTTTTATCACTCCTAGCAACAGGAGCTACAATTTCAAGTGTCAATGCTGCAGACATTCCAATGGTCAAAGTATGGTCTCCAGCAGTCAATGCTTATGTTGAAGAACCTGCTATTGGTTATCGTGATACAGATTTAGTCGCAACAGATGTGACGCTTGTAGAAAAAAGAAAAGCACAACTTGGAGCATTTCCTAATGGTGTTGTTGGATTTATAACGGTTGATTGGGTAGATAAGGCTTATAAAAAAGAATTTTCTAAGCAATTTGCAAGTTTTGAATCAAATGGCATTGCTACATTTAACGGTAAAACAATTGTCTTTAAAGCAACAGATTATGGTATCTATACCATGAAGTTTGAATTAGATGGAGTTCGTTACAAACTAACAGCCGATGTTAGAGAAAACGTAGGGAAAGGAGCATCTTTTCACACTTATGTAACCAAACTAGAAGTCTTATCAACTAATCAAGCAAATGCTATCTCGAATACGAGTACTGAAAAACAAATAGAAGCAACAATTACAAATGTTGAAATTCATCATTTTGGAGTTAATTTTGAAGGTGTACTCTCAGAGCCACTACAACACGGAGGAGATAATGCAGCTAGAGGAAATGTTACTCTAATTGATAAGGCTAGCGGAAAGATTGTGTACCAACATAATAATGATGTCATCTTTAGTGGTCTAACTAATGACGTCAACGACCAATTTTTTTTACCTTTAATTTATAGTAATAAATTTAAAGGGGATGTTTTCGATATCAGACAGTTTCCTGCTGGAACATATATCTTGGAGATGTCAGGAGAGGCAGGTTCTCCGCGCGATCACTCAGTTGATAACAGAAAACGTGTCTTTAAAGCTAGAAAAGAGGTAACTTTCGGAAATCCTTCGACAAATTCAAATACTAACACAACAACCCAATCAGGTTCGAATTCATCTAGCTCGTCAACTTCTACAAGTTCGTCATATGGAAACTATTCTAACACGGATACAACCATGACGACCCATCAGTCTAAATCTACTTGGATGTATTCGAATGGACGATGGTGGTATAAACACGAAGATGGCACCTATACAACTAACGGCTGGGAAAAAATCAATGGTGTTTGGTATCGATTTGACAACTCTGGCTGGATGCAAACTGGCTGGGTAAAAGACGGCAGTTGGTACTACCTCGATGGCTCAGGTGCAATGAAGACTGGTTGGATCAAAGATAACGGTAGCTGGTACTACCTCGACGGCTCAGGTGCAATGAAGACTGGTTGGATCAAAGATAACGGTAGCTGGTACTATCTTCAAGACTCAGGTGCTATGCAAACAGGTTGGATGCAAGTATCTGGCAAATGGTACTATGCATATAACTCTGGTGAGCTAGCAATCAATACGATTACGCCGGACGGCTACTACGTCGATTACAACGGTGAATGGGTTTAACATACAATAGAAATAGATTAAGGAGACAATTAAATGAACAAAGTTATAAAAATTGAAGATGAAACAGTTTATGTTGGAAAAGGTGATAATGGCCAATTTACTGCAATTTCAAGAAAAAGTTTTGGTTTTGAACCACAAGTAGGTGATTATGTAGAATTTTATCAAAATGGTGACGACTATATTGTTTCAAAAATAGATAACACATCTCCAGCCGCCTCTAGTCAACATTCAAATGGAGTAAGTGATAAATCTAAACTGGCCGCAGCATTATTTGCCCTATTTTTAGGAGCGTTTGGTGCCTACGATTTTTACATTGGAAATACTAAACAAGGATACAAGCGTATCGTTCTAACTCTGCTAGTTATCATTCCTATTTTAATGCCATTTGTTTTACTGGCAAATGCTATTTGGAATATTATGATTACTATTCAAGTTTTAATATCTAAAACTGGTAGCAAATGGCACCAAGATGCTCAAGGTTTAGAATTGCAAGATTAAACATATGAAAAAATTATTTCTATTCAGTATCAGTATTTTAGCTATCTCTATTTTAACGGCTTGCCAACATCAGAGTGAAAACACTTCTTCAGCAAGTTCTGAAGCAATTGCTTCAAGTACTAGTTCAACTTCTTCTATATCGGAAGAGAAGAAACCTGATTACACCCTATATAATCCTGTCCTTAAAGAATATGCCAAAGTATTAGATGGTTCTCCTGCTTCACCTACAGAGATCAATTCAAAAGCAAACTTAAAAAATGGTTATCCTAACGAATATTCTGGATTACAGTATAGCTTGTATGATTTAGACCAAGACGGTACGGACGAACTTTTGATTGCTCTAAAAACGTATTCTAACTATTACGATTTATTAGATATTCGAACTCTTAAAAATGGTGAAGTTATTCGACTGACCAATGCAGAAAACAATCTGGACTTTATTGGAGAGCGAGTACATTTTAATCCTTTAGAAAATGGTTATTTTCAATTATCTACCCGAGTATCTATTAATCAAATCCAACTTAAACTATACAAGTTAAATCAGAATGGAACACGATTAGACTTAGTTATCGAATCAGATACAGAAGAGGGACTGGGAACAAAACCACCTTCCCTTGACATAAGATCTTTCTCTTGGAAATCTGTGACAAGTCTCATAAATGGAGAAATAACCCTTCCGTCAGAAAGTAAAGGAATGGATATTTCTGCAATTCAAAATGGAGATTTTTCTAGTGTCGCAGGAACTTGGAGGAATGGTACAGGTATTGAATTTACTTTCGATAAAAATGGCTTGGTAAGTGATCATTCTAAAGTTTCAATTGAACATGCTAAAGAAACCGACCGCTATCTTAAAGCAAGTTTACTTCCTAAAGCTGGTGGTGCTGGTGGTGCAGCTATTGCCTTTTTACCAGCAGGAATCCCTATAACCATGTCTGTCACCTCTTCTTCAGATAATGGCTATACTGACTCGTCTGATATTACACAAGACCGCTTATGGTTTGGACACCAACTCATAAATGGCAGTACGGAGGGATTTTTCTACAAGGTAGAATAGTGCTGGTAAATCCTTAAAGTAGCCATCGAATATCTAGTAACTATATAGGATAAATATTCTTATTCACTTAGAATATCTATCCTATATTTTTATTTCCTCTACATTCCTTTCGCTACTAGATGAATTCACTCAAAAAAGATTAGACTTTTAACCCTAAAATTGATAAAATAGGAAAGAAAATAAGATAAAAGGAAACTGTAAAACACCATGATGAACATGCAAAACATGATGCGCCAAGCACAAAAACTTCAAAAACAAATGGAACAAAGTCAAGCTGAGCTTGCTGCTATGCAATTTGTTGGTAAATCTGCTCAAGACCTTGTTCAAGCTACCTTAACTGGAGATAAGAAAGTTGTCAGCATTGACTTCAATCCAGCTGTCGTTGACCCGGAAGACCTTGAAACTCTTTCTGATATGACTGTTCAAGCCATCAACTCTGCTCTTGAACAAATTGATGAAACCACCAAGAAAAAATTAGGTGCCTTCGCTGGGAAATTGCCTTTTTAAGAAACAAAAAACGCAAGTATCCAAATGGAATACTTGCCTACAACTTGAGGAACTATTGTTCCTCTTTTTTTGATTAAAAATTAAAAAATTCCAAGGCCCTCTTTAAGAGTAAATCCGTATACTCTGGATCTTCTTGGGCAATCGTTACTAGTTCTTGCACCAGTTCTATATTATCTGTTATCATACCGTCAGCTCCAAGATGAATTGATTTATCAAAAGACTCTGAACTATTAATCGTCCAAACATACAATTTCTGATCCGTATTCCAAAGCTTGTTGACAAAGTTTTCATCTAATGTTGAATATTCCATTGTGTAACCTGTTGCTTTAGTCCTTGGAAAAATACTATTATAAGGCAGGATGAAATAGGCTGGAATTTCTGAGTCGAAGGATCGGACTTGATCAATGATTTGATAATTCAAAGACTGTATTTGATGACCATTTTGTTTCAAAGTCTCACCGTACTTCTCCAAAAAACGTTTCATCATATCTGGTTTATCTTTTTTGCTAGTCTTTATTTCAATCAATAGCTTTTGATTTAATTCATTTGCTCTTTTAAGATAATCATCAAAACTTGAAATCTTACTGTGGAAACCATTTTCTGATATTTCAATTTTGGTCAATTCTTCCAAGGTCAAATCTTGAGGACTTGCATTGACACCCGTTAACTCCCATATATTGGCATCATGCATCATGACAAACTGTCCATCTTTGGTTTCTTGAACATCCGTTTCAACGAAGTCTGGTTCTAATTGCGCTGTTTTTTCTAAAGATTGGACTGTGTTCTGAACCCCATTTTTATTTGAGACACCTCGGTGAGAAAGAATCAAGGGTTTATGAGCAACTGGAGCTTCAAGATAAACATAGCCTTCCATTGAAAAGATGATGCAGGCACAACCTAATACTCCCCATCGCATCCAGTGGTCTTTTTTTCTACGAGGAATCATCTCAAGACCTTCTCCTGTTAAAAGAGAAACAAACTTGATAAGAAAATAGGTCAGAACCATATAGTGGAAATTGCGAATCAAAACATAATTAAAAATTCCAAGTACCAGCGATTCTCTATGAGTCAGAACGTCCATCAAGGTCTGACTAGCTATTATAGGAACTAAAAGAAGAAAGAAAAATAGGTAGGTTTTAATCACAATCCAAAGAAGATTCCAAGTATAAAACCAGTTTTGTCTTCTTGTCTTTTCGATACTATAAGAAACTGCTTGTTTAACTGTTTTCTTTTCAAAAAGAAGCTGGGGTATTGCAAACATCAAACGTACAGAAATATAAAACATAATCAGCGACAAAAGTATGACAATAATACTGATCAACCAATACCGTTCTTCTACATAGTTGACAACAAATTTGGGAATCACAATTTTATTGAGATAGTAAATCTTTAGAATCTTTCTGATAAAGGGAAAGAGCATCATGACATAAAAGAAAATAAAGGCCATCTTAGGAATAGTTATTTCTTTCATAATCATAAAACTTTGACTAAAGACCTTGTGACTATATTCTATTAATGTTCTCTTTTCATGATAGAGAAGATGCCGAGCTCCAGTTAAAAGGAGACCCATTTGGAAATAAGCAACCAACAAATTGATGATCACTAACATCAATAATCCCAAGCTTATCAAAGGAGAGCCTTTAATAATCGCAAAAATATTATTATATGAAAGAAAGAGATAACCAGACTGCCTCAACAAAAGTCCTGCAAGCCATGAATTTAAGGGGAGCCAGACAAACTCTATCAACAAGAATGTTAAGAAAAATAAAAAAAGAATTTTATCTAGGTTATAGTAGATCTGTTTAAAACCTAGAAGTTTTGGTTTTTCTGGTTTCATAAGCACTCCTAATTAAATAACTGTGATAGGTCTAATCCACCAAAAGGATTATTTGATAAGCTACTTTGAGTTTCTAGTAAGAGTTTTGCTTGATCAGACTCAAGAAAGAACTCATAAACACGCGCCGTCATACGAGCATCTTCTAAGCTATTATGAGACTGACCTTGAAAACCAAGAAAAGAAGCTACCGTTTGCAATTTGAGATTAGCAATACCGTGTAGGTCTGAACTCCTCCGTTCAAAGGCCTCATCATAAAGATCCACCTTGTATTGTGGACGATAGTCTAAACCATGCTCTGCTAGTATAGGTAAATCACTTTTAGCTGCATTGTAACCTACAATAGGTAGAGAGCCAACAAACTCTTGGAATTCCTGCAATACTTGTTCTACAGATGGAGCATCTTTTAAGGTTTCTGCAGTAATTCCAGTCAATCCATTAATGAAGCTCTTGAGAGGTACCTCAGTATGTACATAAGAATCATAGCTAGCAACTTCCTTCCCATCTCGAAAGCGCACTGCTGATACCTGAATTAAGTGTGTTTGTCCTTCATGTTGGTTAAATTCTAAATCGAAAGCAATGTAATCTTCTAATCTTTCCATTCTATCCTTCTCCTGGGGTACTTAATCATAGAAATAAAAGAAGCTATCAGGTTAAAGCTAACCTAAACAGCTCCTCGATTATCCTCCAAATAGACGAGCAAAAAAGCCTTTCTTAGTTGATTGAACTTCTTCTTTTGCTTGGTCTAACTCTAACTTCAGAGTTTCTTGATCCTTCATAGCTTGAAGAGTCAATTGTTGTTGCTGATCCAATTGTTTGTCTTTCTCAGCGATTTGACGGTCTTTGATGCGCATTTGCTCATCTTTTTCTGAAAGTTGACGATCCTTGGCTTTTAATTGCTCGTATAGACGAAGGATTTCAGCATTCTTTTCATCGACTAAAATTTCCATCAGTTCCCGTTGCTTAACATCTTCGCTAACTGGTTCATCTTCAAAAATAGTTTTTTTATAGATTTCTTCAAGCTTAATCAAGCCACTACGGGTAACGACTGTTACACCTTTGTCATTTTTATCTGTGTCTTCTTCTGGTAATTCCTTGACACGATTATTGATTGCTTGACGAGATAGACCTAAAACCTCTGCAATCTCACTGACGGTCATTTCAATACTCATAATATCCCCTGAAACGTTTTCTAACTTTTCGTTATTTAAATATTATCATAAGCTAGAAAAACTGTCAAATTTCCACTTAATCTAGAGCCTTTAAAAAGGCCAATAGAACTTGTGCAGAGCGTCGTCCCGCCTCAATAATAAACTCATCAAAAGTGACGTTTGCTTCATGATTAGCGTTATCGCTCATAGCACGGATGACTAAAAAAGGTAAGTCAAGTGAATGAGCCGCCTGAGCAATAGCTGCTCCCTCCATTTCTACTGCTAAGACATCTGGAAAATGTGATTTGATTTCTGTTATCTTATCATTTCCTGCAATAAAACTATCCCCTGTTGCAATTAAACCAAGGTGCCAAGTCTGCTCAAGTTGAGACAGGCTAGTTTTTATTTTGGAAATGAATCTTGGGTCTGATTCAAAATAAAGAGGTTGTTGAGCCATTTGTCCATAATCATAACCAAAAGCAGTCACATCAACATCATGATAAGCAAGTTTATCCGCAATGACCACATCACCCACAGCAATGTCATCTGCTACTGCCCCTGCAGAACCTGTATTGATTATAGCATCCACTTGAAAGTGATCCGCTAAAATCGCTACACTCATGGCAGACATGACCTTACCAATGCCACTTTCTACTAACACCACTTCAACTGAAGCAATTGATCCAGTATGATAGGTATTGCCTAAAACAAGTTCCTCTTGGGTATTTTCCAAATGATGAATAAGGTAAGCTAATTCTTCAGGCATAGCCGCAATTATTCCAATTTTCATGTTAATTCCTTTTCTATCGCCAATATTTAATGGCTAACACTAATAAAATCAAGAGAAATATAATTGTAAATAAGATTTTATTTAAATTGGAATTAAAAACATTTCTCTTGGTATTTTCGATACGACGGCTTTTATGGATAGATGGTTCTACTTCAATCGTTAACGTTTCTTGGCTAAAACCATGCCCCTTTGGACTTTCATAACCGAAAGTTTGAGAAGATGTCGATAAAATTTTAGTCTCCTCATTATCAATCAAGGGAGGGCCAGAAATTTTTTCTCCTCGATTAGCCTTCTCAATCATTTCATCTGTTAATAACGGTTTCCCCATAGATCCCTCCTTTAGTTTTTTTGTAATTCCCAGTATTGAACTGCCATAATAGTTTTAGCATCACAGATATGTCCTGTTTGGATTAAAGTTTTTGCTTCTTCTAGACTAACTTCAATAACTTCCAAGGTTTCATCTTCATCTTGGGGACGAGGATTTTCTACTTTGGACAAATTACTAGCTAAATATAGCTTTAACTTTTCATTGCAAAATCCAATAGCAGAATAAAAATCATATAAGAGTTCCAATTGGCCAGTATAAGCTGTTTCTTCTTCCAATTCACGAAGAGCGGCAGCCACTGGATCCGTATTTTCGCCCATTTCCAATTTGCCTGCTGGAATTTCATAAGATACTGACTCAATGGCTTTTCGATATTGCTTGACCAAAATCATCTTTTCTTTATCTGTCACAGCTAAAACACAAACTGCTCCATTATGGAAAATCAGATCTCTTTGGGCTGTCCCCTTTCCCTCTGGTAACTGAACCTGATCTTGAACTAATTTGAAAATGGGACCTTGGTAAATTTCTTTTCGACTGAGAGTTTTTTCTTCAAATTCCATGATAAACTCCTATAGATTTTTAGGATGGTGTGGCAAACGAGTTGCATATTCATCTTTATTGACTTGGCGACCACGTCCAATTGCAATAGCATCAGCTGGCACGTCTTTGGTAATAGTTGAACCTGCACCAACAAGGGAATTATCCCCAAGTTCTACTGGTGCAATAATAGTTGAATTAGAACCTACAAAGACATTGTTTCCAATGACTGTCTTGAATTTATTTTTCCCATCAAAGTTTACAGTGATAGTTCCCGCACCGAAGTTAACATGACTACCCACTTCACAGTTTCCGATATAAGTCAAATGCCCAGCTTTTGTGTTTTCACCAATAGAAGAACCTTTGATTTCAACAAAATTACCAATATGTACTTGGGCACCCAGACTTGAACCTGGACGAATATGGGCGTAAGGGCCAACCGTTACGCCGTCTGCAACACTGCTTTCCTCAATCATGGAATTAGTGATAACAGCCTCCTTACCGATGATGCTATCGACCACATAGGTTCCATTTGTCAAGACTGTTTCTGCTCCGATTTTTGTTTGGCCCTTTAAGGTAACATTGGCTTCAAGTTGTACTTGCGGAGCAATTTCCACATCTATATCAATATAAGTAGCTTCTGGATTGACAAAACTAACACCATTTATCATATGCTTTTGATTAATACGGCGACGCATGACTGACTCCGCAGTTGCTAGAGCCACTCGATCATTTACACCAAGACTTTCATCAAAGTCTTTTAAAGTATAGGCTCCAACTTTTTCACCAGCTTCACGGAAAATACCAATGACATCGGTAATATAGTACTCTCCCTGAGCATTATTTGTATTGATATTTTTTAGAGCTTCAAATAAGCGTTCGTTATCAAAAACATAGGTACCAGTATTAATTTCCTTGATTTGTTTTTCAAAATCAGAGGCATCTTTTTGTTCAACAATTCGCATGACTTCCGCATTGTCATTTCGAACAATACGCCCATATCCGAATGGGTTATCCGTTTCAGCTGTCAAGATGGTCGCAACATTCTTATGATTGACATGAAAATCAATCAAGTTTTTAAGACTCTCTCCAGTAATTAAAGGAGTATCACCTGCGATAACCAAAGTATGACCTGATAAACCTTCTAGAATTGGCTCTGTCATCATAACTGCATGGCCTGTTCCCAATTGTTCTGATTGAGTTACATATTCTGTCTGTCCAGCCAAGACCTCCTCAACTAATTCCGCCTTGTGCCCTACTACTGTAACTATCTTTTCAGGTTGAATAGCTCCCACACTACGGAAAACATGTTCCAACATAGAGATACCAGCAACCTTATGCAAAACTTTTGGTAAATCAGACTTCATACGAGTACCTTTACCCGCTGCTAAAATAATGGCATAATTTGACATAATTTTCTCTTTTCTCTAGAAATTCCTTTTTATTATACCATATTTCAAATCAATCTGCTCTATTCAATAACAAATTGCTTTATAGCCCTGTTTCACTCAACTTTTAAATGTTTTTTTTGATTTTTTAACGTATTTAAGGTAAAATTATGAAGTATGAGAAAGAAAATTAATCCACTTATTTTATATACTTTTTTTGGGATTATGATTTTCATTTTAATCCTAAACAACTCCAATTTTGAGGAACGCTCTTTAAAAACAAAATCGAACCATGCTCAAATTGAAATTCAAGCTCTTCAAAAGTTAAGTAAACCAATTATTGATGTATCTGGATGGCAACGTCCCCAAGAAATCAACTATGATACACTTTCCCAAAATATATCCGGAGCTATTGTACGCGTTCATAGCGGTGCTCAAACAACTAAGCAAAATGATGCTGCACATATAAATGGTCTAGATAAAGCTTTTCAATCACACATTACTGAGTTTCAAAAACGCAATATTCCAGTTGGAGTATATGCATATGTAGCAGGCAAAAATATCCAAGAGATGGAAAAGGCTGCAGAAAGTTTTTATAACGCAGCATCACCATATAATCCAAGTTACTATTGGCTTGACGTAGAAGAAAAAACAATGTCTGATATGAATGACGGCGTTGAAGCTTTCCGTGCGAAACTAGAATCGTTAGGTGTTAAAAACATTGGAATCTACGTAGGTGTTTACTTCATGGAAGAACACAGTATTGATACTTCAAAATTTTCATCTGTTTGGATTCCATCATACGGTTCTGACTCAGGATTTTATGAAGCTACTCCTAAAACTGATTTAGATTATGATATTCATCAATATACTTCTAAAGGAAAAGTTGCGGGCTTTAATCACGATTTAGATATCAATGTCATCTCTGCATCAAAAAATAAAGAAGAGACTTTTAGAAAACTCTTTTTGAAACATTAAAAGCATTTGTTCATCATTTGCTTTTTTTGTTTTATATTGTGATACAATATAGTAAGGATTTTTTGAAATAGAAATAGTTGGAGGAAATATATGCTCTCATGGCTAGCGCGCATTATTAAAGGGATTGTCATCGCTCTCGGTTTTATCTTACCGGGTATCTCAGGAGGAGTTCTAGCAGCAATCTTAGGAATTTATGAACGGATGATCGTCTTTCTGGCCCATCCCTTTAAAGACTTTAAAGAAAATGTTTTGTACTTTATTCCAGTTGCCATCGGTATGCTTCTGGGAATCGGCTTATTTTCCTACCCGATTGAATACCTGCTTGAAAATTATCAGGTCTTTGTCCTATGGAGTTTTGCTGGTGCTATCATTGGTACCATTCCAAGCCTGCTCAAAGAATCGACTCGAGAATCTGACAGAGACAAAATTGATTTAGCTTGGTTCTGGACAACCTTTATCATTTCTGGAATAGGCCTATATGCCTTAAACTTTGTTGTAGGAATCTTAACTCCATCTTTTTTAAACTTTATCTTGGCTGGTTCCTTACTAGCTCTTGGTGTCTTAGTCCCTGGATTGAGTCCTTCAAATCTACTTTTGATTCTAGGTCTCTATGCTCCTATGCTAACTGGATTTAAAACCTTTGATTTATTTGGCACCTTTCTTCCTATAGGGATTGGTGCTGGAGCTACCCTCATTATCTTTTCAAAATTAATGGATTATGCTTTAAACAATTATCATTCTCGAGTCTATCATTTTATCATTGGGATTGTCCTTTCTAGCACTATTTTGATTTTGATACCGAATGCAGGAAATACTGAAAGTATCCAATACATTGGTCTTTCTCTAGTAAATTATGTTCTCATCTCCTTCTTCTTCGCTCTTGGAATTTGGATGGGAATCTGGATGAGTAAATTGGAGGATAAGTATAAATAATGGCAAAAAAAGCAAAAAGCAAAAAAACATTGGTAGAACAAATCCTAGCTAAAGCAGGTGTGAGCCACATTGGAATTGAGTTAAATGCATTGGAAGGAGAGCTTCCTCAAGGTTATGAAAAATCCCAGATTTTTAAAACACTTGCTCTAATAGGAGATAAGACTGGTCCCATCATCGGAATTCTCCCTATAACAGAACACCTTGCTGAAAAAAAATTAGCAAAGGTTTCTGGCAATAAAAAGGTTAGCATGATTCCACAAAAGGACTTGGAAAAAACGACAGGCTATATTCATGGTGCAAATAATCCAGTTGGAATTCGTCAGAAACATAATTATCCAATCTTTATTGATGAAAGCTCTCTAAACCTAGACAAAATAATTGTTTCTGCTGGAGAAGTTGGTCATAGTATCATCATTGATCCGCAAGAACTAGCCACCTTTGTCAAAGCAAAATTTGCTGATCTATTGGAGGCCAATAAATCATGAAACTTTATTTTGTCCGTCATGGTCGCACACTCTGGAACCAAGAAGGACGATTTCAAGGTGCCAGTGGTGACTCTCCTCTACTTGAGGAATCCATTCAAACTCTCACAAAACTTGGTCAATATCTAAAAGATGTTCCCTTCGAAAAAATATATTCCAGTGACTTGCCCAGAGCCAGAAAATCTGCAGAAATTATTCAAAGTCAACTCCAGAAATCCTGTCCTTTAGAATTAACCCCTACTATACGTGAATGGCAACTTGGGAAGTTGGAAGGTTTAAAAATCGCAACCCTAGAAGCTATTTACCCCCAACAAATCCAAGCATTTCGTTCCAATCTTGCAAAGTTTAACACAAAAATGTTTGGCGCAGAGTCCCTCTACAGCACAACTCAACGCACCATTCAATTTATCAAATCACTGAAAGAAAGTGATGCAGAACAAATCCTCATCGTTGGTCATGGTGCTAATCTCACTGCCAGCCTTCGCACCCTTCTAGGTTATAAAGAAGCCCTTCTTCGTAAAGATGGAGGCCTAGCAAACGCTAGTCTAACCATTTTAGAAACTAAAGATTTTGAAAATTTTACTCTTGAAGTTTGGAATGATACTTCCTATCAATAAAAGAACTTGATTTTAGCGTCAAGTTCTTTTTAGTTTTGAAAGATTATCCGTGAATTTCTTGCTTATTTATGATAAAATGGGAGTATCGCAAAAAATGACTCATCGTATTCAATTTTGAGTAAAACTAGGAGGATCCCATGTCAACAGAACATATGGAAGAACTAAATGACCAGCAGATTGTTCGCCGTGAAAAAATGGCTGCGCTTCGTGAACAAGGAATTGATCCCTTCGGAAAACGCTTTGACCGTACTGCTAACTCTCAAGAACTAAAAGATAAATTTGCTGACCTCGATAAAGACCAATTACATGAAAAAAACGAAACAGCTACTATCGCAGGACGCTTAGTAACGAAACGTGGTAAGGGTAAAGTCGGCTTTGCCCACCTTCAAGACCGCGAAGGTCAAATCCAGATTTACGTTCGTAAGGATGCTATCGGTGAAGAAAACTACGAAATCTTCAAGAAAGCAGACCTTGGCGATTTCCTTGGTGTCGAAGGCGAAGTCATGCGTACAGATATGGGAGAACTCTCTATTAAGGCTACTCACATCACACACTTGTCCAAGGCGCTTCGTCCACTTCCAGAAAAATTCCATGGTTTGACAGACGTTGAAACCATCTACCGTAAACGTTACTTGGACTTGATTTCGAATCGAGAAAGTTTTGATCGCTTTGTCACTCGTTCAAAAATCATCTCTGAAATCCGTCGTTACCTAGACCAAAAAGGTTTCCTTGAAGTAGAAACACCTGTTCTTCACAATGAAGCTGGTGGTGCTGCTGCACGTCCATTCATCACTCATCACAACGCCCAAAACATTGACATGGTACTTCGTATTGCTACTGAGCTTCACTTAAAACGCCTGATTGTTGGTGGTATGGAACGCGTTTACGAGATTGGCCGTATCTTCCGTAATGAAGGAATGGACGCTACTCACAATCCTGAATTCACTTCAATTGAAGTTTACCAAGCTTACGCAGACTTCCAAGATATCATGGATTTGACTGAAGGCATTATCCAACATGCTGCTAAATCAGTTAAAGGTGACGGTCCAGTCAACTACCAAGGAACTGAAATCAAAATCAATGAACCGTTTAAACGTGTTCACATGGTAGATGCTATCAAGGAAATTACTGGAGTAGACTTCTGGCAAGATTTGACTTTTGAAGAAGCAAAAGCAATTGCTACTGAAAAGAAAGTCCCAGTTGAAAAACACTATACTGAGGTTGGTCACATTATCAATGCCTTCTTTGAAGAATTTGTTGAAGAAACCTTGATCCAACCAACCTTTGTCTATGGACACCCAGTAGCTGTCTCACCACTTGCTAAGAAAAATCCTGAAGACGAACGCTTTACTGACCGTTTCGAACTCTTCATCATGACCAAGGAATATGGTAATGCCTTTACTGAGTTGAACGACCCAATCGATCAGCTTAGCCGTTTCGAAGCCCAAGCTAAAGCCAAAGAACTTGGTGACGATGAAGCGACAGGGATCGACTACGACTACATCGAAGCCCTTGAATATGGTATGCCACCAACAGGTGGTTTGGGAATCGGTATCGACCGTCTCTGCATGCTCCTCACTGATACAACTACTATCCGTGATGTATTGCTCTTCCCAACAATGAAATAAGCTCTTATCCTCTGGTACTTGCCAGGGGATTTTTTTCATAGCCAAAAGAAATAGACTGAAGTTTTCACCTCAGTCTATTTTTCTATCAGACTTCAGAAAAGAAGTTTTTTTCTTAGTCTTCTTTTTTCTTACGAGCTACAAGTCCAAATGCACCCAACATTCCAAGAAGTCCAAGACTAGCTAAACCAGCCTTATCTTCTGTACCAGTATTTGGTAATTCCTTCTTGTCATTGGATACGGTTGTTTCAGCTACTTGTTTAGAATCTGTAGAACTTGTCTGAACTGGAGTAGCTACTGGTTTTTCTGGACGTGGAGTTGGAGTTACTTTCGGAGTTACTATCACTGGTACTTCTACCTCAACAACTTCTCCTGATGGTAATTTAACCTTAACTTTAACACTTGGTTTTTCCCCTGGTGTTTCAGTTGTTGGAATATCTCCTATTTCCACTATTTCTGCACCTTTTGGAAGATCGATATGTAATTCAACATCTTCTTTGGTAACCGGATCACCTACTGCTACTACTATTGGTTTTGTTTTAATCGTTGGTTTTACCGGAGTATCTTTTGGTGTTACTGTTACTGGTACTTCTACTGTAATAATACGACCATCCGGTAATTTCACTTTCACTTTAACAACTGGTTTTGCTCCAGGTGTTTCAGTTGTTGGAATTTCCCCGACTTCTACAATTTCCCATCCTTCTGGTAGATCTACTTTCTTCTTAACATCTTCTTCAGTAATTGGTGTTCCCACTTCTACTACAATAGGTGTTACTTTTGGTGTTACGATTACTGGTACATCGACTTCAATAATCTCACCAGTTGGTACTTTAACCTTCACTTTAACGCTTGGTTTTACTCCAGCTGGAATTGTTGTTGGAATTTCTCCTACTTCAACAATTTCCCATCCTGGTTCTTTTGGTAAATCAATATGTCCTTTCACATCGTCTGGTGTGATTGGAGTTCCTTGTGGTACAACAATTTGTCTTACAGTTGGTGTTACGATGACTGGTACATCTACTGTAATCTTACGTCCATCTGGTAATTCTACTTCAACTGGTACTACTGGTTTTGCTCCAGGTGTTGTTGTTGTTGGGATATCTCCAACTTTCGTTACTTTCCATCCTTTTGGTAATTCGATATGTTTCTTCACATCTTCTGGTGTAACTGGTGTTCCTACTTGAACTACTACAGGAGTTACTTTTGGAGTTACGATTACAGGTATATTTACAGTCACTCGAATTCCATTTGGTAATTCAATCACAACTGGAATACTTGGTCTTTCTCCTGGTACATCCGTTGTTGGTTTATCTCCAATTGAGATAACTTTTGCTCCTTTTGGAATATGATTTTCAACATCCTCTTCAGTAATTGGATCACCTTGTTTTTTAACAATATCTTTAATAGGTGTTACATTCACTGGTACTTCTACTGTAACAACTTTTCCATTCGGTAATGTGATCGTTACTTTTACTGGATCTTTCTTACCTGGTATTGTTAACTCTGGAATGCTTCCTACTTTAACTGTTGCTCCTTCTGGTACTTTAATTTGTTTTAAGATATCTTCTGGAGTCAGTTTGTCTTTTGTTACTGGTGTTTCAATTGGTGTAATTGGTGTTACATTTACTGGAACTTCTACCGTAACCACTTTGCCATTTGGCAATGTGATTGTTACCTTCACTGGATCTTTCTTACCTGGCGTTGTTAAATCTGGTAAGTCTCCGACCTTAGCTGTTGCTCCTTCTGGTACTTTAATTTGTTTCAAGATATCCTCTGGAGTCAATTTATCTGTTGTAACTGGTGTTTCAATTTCCTTAACTGGTGTTACTGTTACAGGTACTTTTACTGTATATGATTTACCATTTTTCAATGTAATCTTAACTTCTACAGGTGTTTTTTCACCTGGTGTTGTTAAGTCTGGAAGATCACCTACTACCTCAACTGTTGCTCCGTCTGGAACATTTAGACCTTTAGTATAGTCACCTTTTTCTAATGGAGTATTCGTTACTGGTGTTTCGATTGGTTTAGGTTTTGATTCCACAACTTTAATGGTTGCTGGAACTTCTACTAACACTTTTCCATCTTTATCTTTTACAACTACAGTAACTGGTTTATCTCCTGGTGTTGTTCCATCATATGGAGTTGTTTGTCCTTCTGGAACTTTGTATTCGAATGTTGATCCTTCTGGATAATCACTTGGTGTGATGCTATCTTCAGCTTTAGGTTTATCTTTATCTTCAGCATTTACTGGAGTTAATTGTTCTTTACCTTGAACGACTTTAATCTTCGCAGGTACTTCTACAATTGTATCTCCATCTGAATCTTTCACGACTACAGTAACATCTTTTTCACCCGGTGTTGTTCCATCATATGGAGTTGTTTGTCCTTCTGGCGTCTTGTATTCAAATGTTGACCCTTCTGGATAATCATCTGGAGTGATGCTATCTTGTGGTTTTGGTTTCTTATCGTTTTCAGCATTCACAGGGACATATTGTGTCTTAGATTCTACTACTACAATTGTCGCTGGAATTTCTGTAATTGGTTGTCCATTCAACTTCGCTACAACTGTTACAGGTTTCTCACCTGGTGTTGTTGTATCTACTGGAGTGTTATCTTTATATTCAAATGTTGTTCCAGTTGGGAAATCATTTGGATTAATGTTTTCTTTTGGATCTGGCTGTTTCTTAGCTGGATCTACTGGGACATATTTAGGATAACTTTCAACTACACGTACTGTCGATGGCACTTCAACTAATACTTTATCCCCTTGTTTCACAACAACGGTAACTTTCTTATCACCCGGTGTAGATGTATCTACTTCTTCTTTGTACTCAAATGTTGCATCATCTAGGTAATCATTTGGATCAATACTATCTTCAGGATCTGGTTGTTTCTTACCTTCATCCACTGGAACGATTTGTGGATTTCCTTGTACGACCTTCACTTTTGTTGGTACTTCAACAAGTTTATCTTCTCCATCTTTCGCAACGACAACTACATCTTTTTCTCCTGGTGTAGTTGTATCTACTGGAGTTTTGTACTCAAATGTTGTGCCATCTGGGTATTGTTCTGGATCAATGCTCTTAGATGCATCTGGTTGTGGTTTGCTTGGATCTGCTACTACATATTGTGTCTTAGGATCTACTACAACTACTTTTGCAGGAACTTCTGCAATTGGTTGACCATTTAGCTTAGCTACAACAGTTACATCTTTTTCACCTGCAGTTGTTGTATCTACCGGTGTCTTGTATTCAAATGTTGTTCCGTCTGGATAGTCTCCTGGAGTGATACTGTCTTTTACCTCTGGTTGTTTCTTAGTTGGATCTGCTACTACAAACTGCGGTGTGCTACCTACTACACGTACTGTTGCTGGTACTTCAACAATTGGATTTCCTTGTGGGTCAAGCACTTCAACAACCACATTCTTATCTCCAGTTGTTGTTACATCAATTGGAGTTGTTTGTCCTTCTGGAGTTTTGTATCTAAATGTTGATCCTTCTGGATAATCTTCTTTATCAACACTCTTCTCTGGATCTGGAAGAACATCGTTTGTTTCTTTAACTGGTACGATTTGTGGTACACCTTCTACTACTGTTACTGGTACTTTGACCGTTGTAGTTTTTTCTTGACCATCTACAGTGTATTTAACTGGTACATCAACTTCCGTATCTTCTGTTAAGTCTGGAACTGTTATTGTAGCTGTTTCATCAACAGTAACTGTTGCTCCTTGAGGTAACTTACCTTTAAATGTTGCATCTTCAATTGCTTTTTTAGCTTTAGCTAATACTTTTTCTTTAGCTTTATCCTTGTCACTGTTTTTAGCAACTAGAATTTCATCAGCTTCTGGTTTTGGTAATACTGTTACTGGAACGCTTACTGTTTCTGTTAACTTACCATTATCATATGTTACTGGTACGTCTACTTTAACATCAGTCGCTCCTGCTTTACCTGTTGTTTCTGGTAATGTTGTTGGTTCCCCTTTTGTACCATCTGTTCCTGGTGTTACGGCTTCTTTTGCTTGTTCCGCTGTTGGTTTTTCACCTTCGAATACAACAATTTTACTTGGAGTTGAGCTTACTACTGTAACTGGGACTGAAATAGTATCTTCTGCTACTACTGTACCTGTTGCGTCTTTGTATTGTACTTTTACTGGTACATTATCTTTATCACCATTTGAATCTGTTGCTGGAACAGCATAATTTTGATTTGGTACTAATTCTACTGTAACTCCTGATGGTAATGTTAGTTTACCTAGTGCAGCTTGTGCTTTTTCTTTTACAGCTGTTGTTAGGTTGTCACCAGTTGTATCTTTTAATGTTATTACTTTTTCTGGTGTTGCTTTTGGTAATACTTCAACTGGTACATTTACAGTTTCATCTCCTGTTGGATATGTTACTGTTGTTGGTACAGTTACATCTTTTGCTCCTACTTTACCTGTTGTGTCTGGTAATCCTGCTTCTGATGGAGCGTTTACTGTTCCTCCAGTACCTGGTGTTACAGCATTCTTAACTTTCTCAGCGTCTGGTTTTGTGCCTTCTACAGTGTAAACTGTTTTTGGCTCTGAACCTAATACGTTGATTGTTACTGGAATTGTCGTATTGTATGTTTTTCCATCTACTGTATAAGTTGCTGGAACATTGACAACACCCTTATTTGTTCCTTTTTCTGCAGTTATTGTCGCTAATACTTCTTCTGTAATATCACCAACTGTAACTGTTGCACCTGTTGGTAATTTTCCTTTGAAGCCTGCTTCTTCTACTAATGCTGACGCTTTTGCTTTTGCTACTTCTTTTACTTTATCTACGGTTGCCCCTTTAGGTACTTCTACCTCACCAGTTGCTTTTGGTAAAACTGTTACTGGGACTTTCACTGTTTCGGTTAGCTTACCATTGTCATAAGTTACTGGTACGTCAACTTTAACGTCTGTGGCTCCTGCTTTACCTGCTGTTTCTGGTAATGTTGTTGGTTCACCTTTTGTACCATCAGTTCCTGGTGTAACTGCACCTTTAACTGCATCAGCGGTTACTTCATCACCTTCGAATACTACAACTTTACTTGGTGTTGAGCTTACTACTGTTACTGGTACATTAATTGTATCTTCTGCTACTACTGTACCTGTTGCGTCTTTATATTGTACTTTTACTGGTACATTATCTTTATCACCATTTGAATCAGTTGATGGAACAGCATATGTTTGATTTGGTACTAATTCTGCTGTAACTCCTGATGGTAATGCTAGTTTACCTACTGCAGCTTGTGCTTTTTCCTTCACAGCTGTTGTTAAGTTTTCACCAGTTGTATCTTTTAATGTGATTACTTTTTCTGGTGTTGCTTTTGGTAATACTTCAACTGGTACAGTTACTGTTTCTGTTCCGTTTGGATATGTTACTGTAGTTGGAACAGTTACATCTGTTGCTCCTGCTTTACCTGTTGTTTCTGGTAATCCTGCTTCTGTTGGAGCGTTAGCTGTTCCCCCATTACCTGGTGTTACTGCATTCTTAACTTTCTCAGCATCTGGTTTTGTTCCTTCTACAGTGTAAACTGTTTTTGGTTCTGAACCTAACACGTTAACCGTAATTTCTGCATCTTTTGTATAAGTTGTTCCATCTACTGTGTAAGTTACTGGAACTTTAACGATTCCTTTATTCGTTCCTTTTTCTGCAGTCATTGTTGCTAAAACTTCTTCTGTAATTTCGCCAACCACTACATCTTTAGAGCCTTCTGGTAATTTCGCTTTGAAGTCAGCTGATGTTGCTACTTCTGTCGCTTTTGCTTTCGCTACTTCTTTAACTTTATCTACTGAAGCTCCTTTTTGTACTTCTACATTACCTGTCGCTTTTGGTAAGACCAACACAGGAACTGTTACTGTTTCAGGAAGTACAACATTTCCCTTCGTATAAGATACTGTTGTTTCAACATTAATGATTTGTCCAGCTTTACCAGTTGTTGTCGGCATATTTTGAACATTATTTACTGTAGCTGTATATCCAGGAATTGTTGCAGGAGTTATTTTTTCCTTAATATCATCATTTTGGATTGTATCTCCTTCAAAAACAACTTTCTGTTGCTTAGTAGATGCCACTACATTCACATTAATGTCTATTTGATTATTAAATTTCTTACTTCCAACAGTGTGAATAACTGGTACTTTTAGAGTTCCACTATTTTCTTTTACAGCAGCTGTAGAATAACCTTGTACCATTGCAATTAAACTTGTTTCACTTAAATTTAGAGCAGCAGTAGCTTTTAATGTTGCTAATTTTTCTCTATAAGCTTCTGAATTTAGTAATTCTTCAGCACTTACTGTTGCTGCCTCTTTTGCTTTTTCAAAAGTTGTTCCAACTGGTACAGTTATAGTGCTATTTCCTGTCATAGAATCAATATAAATAGTACGATTATATTTATATTCAGGATTATCGGAAGTATTTAAACTATTAGCATTAACATTCACTGGAATATTATATCTATCCGCACCAGCTATTCCATACGGTAAGATCATATTTCCTAATTTATCTTTTCCTCCAAATCCATTTTTCCCTACTACTTCAAACGTTGCTTCTCCGACAAAATCAGGCGTTACTTCAAATGGGATTGAAACAGTGTTGGAGCTACCACTTGTTGGATTAATATTTCGTTTTGGTAAATCAATTTTAAAAGTAAGTTCTCGTGTATCTTTGTTATATTTAAAGTCATAAGTATAACTTGGAGCAAATAAATTTTTACCATTTACTTCATTCAGGTCCGTTCCCTGTAATGTACCTAACTTAACACCTTTAGGAACTTTCAACGTAACTTCATACTTAGTCTGATATACTACTCCTACTCCACCATTATTACTTAGCGTTACATTAAACGTTCCTTTTTGAGCATTTTTATAAATAGAATTTTCTGTATAACCATATGCTTCTTTATCTCTACCTGAAACCACTGTCGTCGTTAAAGTCAGTGCTGGTCCTGGAGTTAATCCTAGTCCTGCAACTATATATCCATCTTCAACCTTATGACCATTCAAGTAATCAGAAGTTGTTGGCTGATCTCCTGCTTCTACAAATACACGTACCTTAGTCGTCCCTTCAGGCACTTTTACTACACGCCATAATGCAGCAAAACCATCCGAATCTGATCCAGGTTGTCCAATAAATTCTGTATCTGAAGCTTTTCCATCTTTTCTAGTTAATTCTGATAATGGTTGACCTGTATATGCATCAACTATTTTCATTTTTATTTTTTCACCTGTTGAAGACAAACCTAATTTACCATAAGCACTAGAAAAGACAAGATTAGCATACAAATGAGAGTTAGGGTTTACGTCGAAATCTTTATAGATAGTTGTTCCTTGTTTTTTTAATTCTACATAATAATCTTTATTAACTTTTCCTATACTTCCATTTCCCAAACGATCAGTACTAATCATATAATTTAGTACTCCACCACCAGCGTTTGGTCTGCCTTGACCACCAGTAGCTGTAACATGACCGTTATTATCATAAACTTTTGCTGGTTTTGGTGCATATGTGGTTGCTGATTGTCCTGCTTTATATTCTATATCAGTAGGTGCTTCTGGTTTAACAATATTTACGGTGTTTGCGCCTTCTTTATCTACAATCTTCCAGCCGCCTAAAGCTCCTGCTTTTGCTTCATCAACAGTTATTTCTTTTTGTTTCCAATGATAAGTTGCTGAACCCAAATTAATAGCACCATTTATACCCGAAGCTTGATTTTCTACACGTTTTGTATGTGATGTAGCATTTGAAAAGTCAGGCGTTCCAAAAGTATCATTTAAATTACTAATTACTGCATCAGATGGATTATTCCCATAATTTGCTAAGTGATTATTCGCAGGTGCTCCCCAGTCTAATTTTTTAGCTTGATATAGTTTTAATAAATCTACTTTTTCTTTTAACTCTTGTAAAAGTGTATGCTTTTCTTTTTCTGTTGTTGGAATGTTGTTTCCCTTATTTTTAACAGCTTGTGCAGACTCTTTTACCTGTGTTAATATTCCTACGAACTCTTTATCTGTTTTCCCTTCTCCTTTAGCATTTTCAGCTGAGATTAAAGATTCAACTTTTGCGATTTCTGCCTCTAATTCAGAAGCTTTTTGTGTAATATCGTTTGTATTTACAACAACAGGATTTTCAGTACCATCTGCAACTGTACCTGTATCTCTAAACCCACTTTCCCCATTACCTGGAATAGCTTTGCCATTTCTTGGATCTTGGTTTTTGTTTACTTTTTCTTCTGTTGCTTCTGATTTGATACTGTTTAGAATGCTAAGGCTACTTGAAAGTTGTTTAGCATGTGCATCCACTATTGCTTGTGTTTTTGTATCATCGTTTAAAAGCTCTTTTGCTTTATTAACCAAGTTTTTAGCATCATCAATGACTGATTTTGTTTTCTTGCCTTCGGTTAATTGACTCAATCGACTTTCAGCTTTAGCAACTAAATCTTCTAGTGATGCTGTATTAATAGCGACTTTCTCTGTCACTACAGTTGGAGTTTCAACTTCACTGACTTGTGTGTCAGTAGCAGACTCTTTTACAGAAGTATTATTTTTTCCATCAGGCTCTTTAGCCGTAGCAGATGCTTGTCCAGCAACTTCCTTAGATTCCGAGGACTTATCATTTACATTTTGAGTATTTTGAACTTCTCTAGTTTCTGAATTAGTCACTTGTTCAGCTGCTTGAACACTTCCTCCACCGAGGAAAAACAATCCACTAGCTACAGCCACACTAGCCGCACCAAAACTGACCTTACGGATACTGTAACGTGTGAATTTCTCCACTTGCGATTGGCGAACATGACGCCCTTTAGGTTTAAACATTCTATTACTCCTTTTTTTGACAATTAGCAATTAATATATATATGAAGACTAAAAACAAAAAGCCCCCCCCCTCAAATATAATTGTAAATTTGAAGGGGGTTTGCTTATATTATATCTCTTTTTCCTAAATATATCAACTATTTCAGCTGTTTCTAAAAACATAATATAGCCATAATATAAAGACTCTCAAAATTATTTATAATTATATATGATCGATATCTATACTGTATATGTTATTTTATATTTTGTATAAAAAAGCCTAGTTTAAAATGTCAAAACTAGGCTTCTTATCTATTTTCCTTCTTTCACTTCTTTGGTTGCTACATCTTCTCCAAACCATTTTTGGCTGATTTCCTGGAACTTCCCTTCTTGGTGTAGTGAGATAAAGGATTGATTTAAAGCTTGCAGTAATCTTTTGTCAGCAGGTCTGACACCTACAGCAAAAGATTCACTCTCAAATCCAGCTGAAAAGACATGATAGTCATTTAATATTCCTTCAGACTGAAGATAATAATTGGCATATACTCGATCAATCAACAAGGCATCAATACGGTCATTTTTCAAGTCAATCAAGGCTTCATTGAAACTTTGGTATTGATTGGCCTTCTGGTCCTTAACACGATTTTTCAGTAAGTCTGGTTGGGCTTCAAAGTCTAAATAACCAGAGGAACCTGCTTGGGCTCCCAAAATCTTATCCTTCATATCCTCTACTGAACGAATTTGCTGATCTTTCTTCGCAACCAGAACTTGCTGATTTTCCATATATGGAATACTAAAGGCAACCTTTTCTCGGCGTTCATCAGTGGCAGAATAGCCGTTCCAAATAGCATCTATAGTCCCATTTTGAAGTTCCGTTTCTTTCATATCCCAATCAATAGGTTGAAATTGAATTTTAAAACCTAACTTTTCAGAGACTTCTTTTGCTAAGTCAATATCAAAGCCTGTATATTGGCCATTCTTTTCTTCAAACCCCATGGGAACAAAGGTATTATCAAAACCAATGGTTATACTCCCCTGCTCTTGATACTTATCCCAGTTATCCTGCTTTGGATCACTAGCCTTCTGAGTACAAGCCGTTAAAAAGAAAGTCAGGATCAAAACCAATACGAAAGCAATTTTCTTATTAGTCATTGGCACCTCCTACTTGGGCTCAACCTTGAGAATCTGATCTGCGATATTTTCAGCGAACTGTAAATCGTGGGTAACGACAATCTGCGTCATACCAAGTTCCCTATTTTGCAGGATTAGTTTTTCCACTTCCAAGCGCAATTCTGGATCCAGAGCAGATGTTGGTTCATCGTAGCCAATGATTTCTGGGTCAATCATCATAGCACGCGCCAAGGCCACCCGTTGCTTTTGCCCACCAGATAGTGAGAAGGGATAGGCTTCTGCATGTCCTGTCAGCCCTAATTGCTCTAAGAGATCACGCGCCTTCTTCTCTGCCTCTTCCTGCTTCATTCCCATAGTTTTTACAGGCGATAAGGTCAAATTGTCTAAAACTGATAAATGAGGGAAGAGTTGAAAATCTTGGAATACAAATCCCAGTAGATTGCGCTTCTCCAGTTCATCCAATTCTAAAGGTTCTCCATTATAAAAGATTTGTCCTGAATCAATGGTTTCAAGACCCGCTAGCATACGTAAGAGGGTTGTCTTACCTCCACCTGAAGGACCAACGATTGCGAGGATTTTCTTCTCGGGAATCGTCAGATTAAAATTAGACAAAATTTGTTTATCTCCAAACCTCTTGTTAATATTTCGTAATTCTAACATAGCTCAACTCCTATCGATAGTAACTGTACTTCTTCTCAATTTTTTTGGAGAGAATGGTTACAAGACCAATTAAAAACAAATAGATGAATCCTGCTAAAAACATTGGTACTAGACTAACATCTCGATTAGCCGCTGTCCTACTTACCAGAATCAAATCTGATATTCCCAAAGCATAGACCAAGGAAGTATCCTTGACCAAACTCATAACTTCGTTAAAGACACTAGGAAGAACAATCTTGGTCACCTGGGGCAAAATAATGTAGCGTACTGTGGCAAAGGGACTGAACTTCAAAACTTTAGCAGCCTCATATTGACCTTTAGGAATGGTATCAATTCCCCCACGGAAGATTTCAGCAAAGTAAGCCGCATAATTGAGAACAAAGGCAATGATGGCCGCAGGAAGGCGATCCAAACGAATCCCAATACTTGGGAGTACATAATAAATAAAAATCAATTGCAAGAGCAAGGGAGTTCCCCGCATGATCCAGATATAAATATTAATCAGATGATGGAGGGGCTTCCAGTGGACTTGCAAGGCAAAGGCAATCAAAACGCCC